>Ga0102590_1000087_pt1 | contig 263608 bp, 188 predicted proteins | sample AraplaMF_Col_mMF_FD_76859 | JGI IMG/M metagenome (GOLD analysis project Ga0102590, IMG submission 76859) | Arabidopsis root microbial communities from the University of North Carolina, USA - plate scrape MF_Col_mMF | ecosystem: Host-associated > Plants > Roots > Endosphere | place: USA... | reverse complement strand
AGGCCTTTACCCCTTACAGCAATGAGAAACCGGGTGTGCGCAACTATGGCCTGGGCTGGCGTTTAATGATAAACCCCGACAGCAGCAAGATTATATACCATAACGGCTGGTGGCATGGTAATAATACCGTGTTCTGCCGGCTGGTGCAGGATAGCACTACCATTATTATTTTAGGCAATAAATATGACCGCGGTATTTACCAGGCAGTAAAACCGATCCGTGCTATCATGGGGCATGGAGATGGAGATGAGGAAGGGGAAGAATAATTTACCCATGTTTCCTGTTCGGCAGTACATTCTCCCGGGTCCAGGTGATCTTACCACTGAAATTTTCTTTACGTACAGGACATTCCATCAGCTGGCAATAGTGGCAGCACACGGGCAGGCAGGGATCTGCGTGTATAAAGAACTCAACTTCACTATTCGGGAATTCCTGGTTCACCAGCTTTTCAACCGCTTTTAACTCATCATGCGCCTGGCTTAGCTCCAGGTAATAAGGTAAGGTAATATGGCAATCGATATGATAATTGTTGCCGTATTGCTGTACGCGCATATTATGCACATCAATCCAGGTAGGCCGGCGGTGTTGGTTCAGGATGTTAATGACCTGGTCTATCACCTGCATATCGGTTTCATCCATCAGGCCGGATATAGAGCGGCGCAGCAGCTGGTAGCCTTTGCGCAGGATCAGGATGCCCATGGCTACAGACACTACAGGATCCAGCCAGGTCCAACCGGTGTAGTGAATAACAATAAGGGCGGCCACCAATCCCAGGCTGCTATACACATCCGTCATAATATGCTGCCCGTTGCCGGTAATGGTAATGGAAGGCAGCTTACGCCCCTCCCTTACCAGGTATTGACCCAGCAGCAGGTTTACCAATGTAGTAGCGCCAATAAGCCAGATACCCCGGGTCACATCCTCCAGCTGGTAGGTACCAATAAAGTATTGTACTGCTTTAAAAAGGATCAGGCAGCCGGCAATAAAGATCATGGCCCCCTCCGCTCCTATGGAGAAAAACTCCACTTTGCCATGCCCGTAGGGATGGTTGGCATCCCGCGGTTTGCCGGTGAGGTAAATGCTATAACAGGCAAAAGCGCCGGCTACGACATTGATGATGGATTCCAGCGCATCCGACAGGATAGCTACCGAATGTGTGAGAAAGTACGCAGTAAACTTAGCCACCGTTAACAGGAAGCTGACCAGCAGTGAGATGAGTATAATGCGAAATTCTTTCCGGAGCAATGGTTTTGGTGTTGGTGGAAGCTACAAAAGAAGTAAAAAAGGCTTAAAGAGGGAATAAGTTTTATTGGAAGAATTTGTTTATAGAATTAAATAACACATGGTAGCGGACATCTTATCTCCTATTCCATCCAACCCCTGCCGTTTTGTCGGCCCTAAACGCCCTGGCCTGTTTTATGCGTAGCCATCCTTAATAAAAAAAGGAGGTGCTATGGATGCGTATTCTGAGATCATCCATAATGCGGTGGAAGCCGCAGGCAGATCAGTTGTTAAAATAGAACGGCTGGATGCCAACAGGAAAGTAACCGGGACCGGCTCAGGGTTCTTCTTTTCTTCCGACGGTTATCTCTTCACCAATTCCCATGTTGTACACCAGGGCCATTATTTTAATGTAATGCTGCATGACGGCAGCGTATACCCAGCTATTCTTTCAGGAGAAGATACAGATGCGGATATTGCCATCCTCAAAACATCTGCTTTTGACTTCCAGGTAGCACAGCTGGGCGATACTACTGCTTTGCAGATAGGACAGCTGGTGATTGCCATTGGCAACCCGCTGGGCTTTCAGCATACAGTTACGGCCGGGGTGGTGAGTGCGCTAGGCCGCTCTTTACACAGCGGGAATGGCCGTACAATGGACGATCTGGTGCAAACGGATGCTGCCCTGAACCCGGGTAATTCCGGCGGCCCGCTCATTAATTACAAGGGTAGTAGGTGTGAACACTGCCATGATACAGGGCGCGCAGGGACTTTGTTTTGCTATCAGCATTAACTCGGCCAAGATGATTGCGGCGGAATTAATGCAGTATGGTAAAGTGGTGAAGGGTTACCTTGGTGTGTTATTGCAGCAGATAACGCTGGTGCCCAAGCTGCGCACCGGGCTGCAGCTGCGTAATAAAACAGCGCTGTTCGTAACGGGTGTGGAAGGTAAAAGCCCTGCTGCCAGGGCGGGTTTGCAGGATGGTGATATCATCATTGCTTTCAACAACAAGGAAGTAGAAACCGCCGATGCCCTGTTCCGGCAACTGGGACGGGAGAAGATCGGACAGTTCCAGCATATAAAAGTGATCCGGCAAAACCGGGTACTGGAGCTGAGAGTAACGCCGGTAGAGAAAAAGGCGGCGTAGTTGATGTGCAGATGGATTAGAGCGGATGGTTGAATGCGATTGCCTGCCGCTTGAAATGCAGGCAACTTAATGTTTGCCGATCCCAGGGTTTCCTGGAATGGAACGGGGCTGATCAACATACTTTGATCAGCCCCGTTCTATTATGTGCAGGATAAGAAGTTAAAGAAACAAGATGATTTTTTCGTTGGGTTAAGAGATTTTTTAATAAATAAATTGTACGCTTGTGGAACTAAAAACCGGAATAAGCATATTATATGTATCTGCGCACTGAGATCTTAAAGGACAACAGCCGTGATCATATTATCCATCTTACAGACTGGATCGGGGGGAATGCTTCGCGGGTAACTCAATTGATAGGTTTGTTCCTGCAGGATGAGTACCGCGTGGTACAAAGGGCCGCCTGGATCATCAGTTATGTAGCGCAGGAACATCCGGAACTAATAGTACCACACCTGCCGGCTATGGTACAACGCATGGAGGATGCGGGTATACCGGTAGCGGTTAAACGAAATGTAATAAGGGTATTGCAATTCCTGCCCATCCCTCCTGACCTGCATGGGCCGGTTATGAACCACTGTTTTAACTTCCTGGCCGATCCGGAGGAAACCGTTGCAGTAAGGGCGTTTTCCATGACCGTGTTGTCCCATCTCGCCCAGGAATACCCGGATATTAAACAGGAGCTTCGCCTGATACTGGAAGACCAGCTGGCGCAAAAAAATAGCCCCGGATTTACATCCAGGGCCAAAAAGGTATTAAAGCTATTGTAGTATTATTACTTCACCTCTACAGAGAATTTCTCTTTCACCAGGTCCATATCCGGTTTGGATTCGTCTGTCAGCTGCACTTTACCACGGTCTTTTCTTACCACCCGGGAAAACAACGAGATCTCCTGGTCAAACAGGAAACGGAAGAACAGCTTTGTCCAGGAAGTGTGGTAATACAGAGAGTTATAAAAGCCGGAAGCGTTCTTACGGATCTGCGGCAGCTTATTCCAGGGAATGGAAGGAAAATCATGATGCTCGTTATGATAACCCACGTTAAAGGCTACGGTGTTCAATACGCCGTAGTAGCTGTAGGTTTCCTGTTCGCCATGGGTCAGGTAATGCTCCTGGATCCAGCGGGCGCCCAGGGGGTGCAGGCCCACCGAGAAGAAGAAGCTCAGTACCAGGAAGCTGATGGCTTTAGGCCCCCAGAAATAAGATACCGCTGCTACAAAAACGATCTGTACCAGCCAGTTCAGCGCTATCCAGCCATCAAAAGGTTTAATTTCTTTTAAGCGGGAGATACGGAATACCTGGAACAGCGGATAAAACAGCAGCCAGAGCACTTTGCCTACAAAATAGTTATTGATCAGCCGGGCTTCCCAACGGTTGGGCAGGTCAGCATCGAGCTCATGAATACCCTGGAAAGAGTGGTGTTTAATATGATAACGCTCAAAAGACACAGAGCTGGGCACTACCTGGGGAATGTTTGCCAGGATACCGGCCAGGCGGTTAGCCTCCGGTTTCTTGAACAACAGGCGGTGTGCACACTCATGGATCATTACAAACAATGCATGATCTGCAAAGGCGCCCAGCAGGTATGCTGCACCGAAAACCAGCCACCATGACTGATCTCTGAGCAGCCATGCCCCTACAACCTGAAAGCTTACTAAACCAATAATTGCAAAGATTGTCAACGGATTTTTCCCAATGAGTTTACGGATATCGGGATGTTGTTTGAGAATTTCCTTGGTTCTTATACGGTGTGGCTCGCTTGCGGTTGAATACACGAAGTCTTTTCTCTTTGTCATAAACGGCAATATAGGGAGATAATGTTAAAATTACAATTTAGGAATAGTTAATATTTATTGTGTGCAAAGGTAAATATTTTGTTGGTTGTTAAAAAGATAAAAATTTAAAGTAATGTTTGGCAGGCTGAACCATTTTTATTCCCAATGCTTTCAGTGATCCATGTGGTATGCCTGCATATTTTTACCAGGCCGGTTGAAATAAAAATCATACATACATATAATACTGCCAAAACTAAAATTATCATCAAATCCACCCTGAAATAGTGATATATAGGATATTCTTTCCCAAAGGTTGTCCAGGTAATGCCTTCTGTAACCGACGTTTCGGTAAGACTTTCATCCTCAAATGAGAATACCTTTACCTTTCCTGGTGACACGCATTGAAAAATCATCTTGTTTTTCTGCAGGGAAAAAGCAGCAATATCACATTCGTCTATTGCCGCTAAACCAATTTCACTTCCATTCTTTAAGAGATAGGTACCGATCTCCGTTTCCTGGATCTCATATGGATAACTAAGTGGTATCCGCCGGTATTCGATGCCTCCTTCATACAAGTAAAATGAATTAAGTTTCAGGATTACCAGTATCAGCCACATAAAAAGGGCAAATGCTCTACTATGCCTTTTAGATAATAGCTGCGTTCTCTCTTTTTTGAAAAGTGGATTAATGATGCCTGAAATAAGGTAGGTAATCCCCACAGTGATCCCGGTTTCAATGATCAGTGCGATTAGTTTAAGCATAATTTATATTTACTACAAATAGTTTCTTCAAAAAAGCGTAACCTGTATTATCCTCATAAATTCCTTGTTGGGATTAGTGAAAGGAATATCATGTTGATTTGTAAAAAAGCGTAGGCCCTATGCATGTTTCAGCGACTATAACTTAATTAAACATCTCATGGAGCATACCTATATTTATAATTAACCAGATAGTAACAAACAGTGCAAGCAAAAAAAATCTAAATAAGAGTATTGATCCGGAATCAATCAGTATCTCCATTGGATCTTCTTTGTCATAATAGACGTCGACTAAAGAGTTAATTTCTGGTTTCTTATACTCATAGAGGTCTGAAGTTACCTGGCGGTTGTTCCCATTTTTATCAATAAATTCAACAATTGAAGCATATTGTGGATGTTGATCAAGGTCCTCTTTATTTACAAATCCTGTGACAAGCCCTTTTACGCGAACTCCTGTCCGGATTAACTTTGCTGTATTACGATATTGATGAATAAGATTTTCGGCTACACTTCTGTAAACAATAAAGTCTATGAGGACTAATGCTGCGATATTCACAATATGGGATAGGATCCGATCCATATGATTTTACTTGTTGAAATCTGTACAGGTTAGTAAGCCAATAGTTACTTTGCCGGCAACAAAGCAATTAATGATCAATTTAGCTTACCAAGCGCTTGTATTCATACTAGAGTAACGTATAATTAACACACTCAAGGAAGGTTAAATATGACCGAAAATATTCGCGCAAATAAATTTCTTTATTTGTGTTAGTTTCTTTGAGAAAAAAATCTCTCTTTAAACTTTCTTCCGGTTCCATGTATTTAAAATGCCGCATTGATACTTCCACTGTAATTACAGCTCGAAAATAATAGAGAGATCTCTGCTCCAACCTTCCACCACTATATATATCGATATTGTGATCCTCTTTAATAAACGCAGGAATTGTATCATTTTTCAAAATGAAGTCTCTAAAATCATCGTTATATGTATTAAAATATGGCAAGTATGAGTTCTTTTTTAAAGCATCTGCCAAAGTAGTATCAGTTGTACTAATAAACAATCCTTTAAAATGTGGCTGGGTATATATTACATAGCCAGTGTCCGAGAACATCAGGTATTTATCACTGAGTGCCTTACCGGAAATATCCTGGCTATATAGTTTATTGCAAAAAAATAGAATTAAGAATAAAAAGCATTTAACCATTTCTATTTATTTAGATGTTTTGCGTATCTAAAATCATAGATAGTAACCTTCTTATAAGATCCCCATTTTTGATAAGCCTGATTATATACATTAGTATTTATTGATTTTCTATAAAAAGTAAGACTTTGCACAACTTCCTCAACATTATAACTGTAGAAAATCTCCATTATATCCATATTCGAAAAAAGGATATTAATTTTCTCATAGTCGCCAGACTGTCTAATTTCTAATATTGACAAATCCTCGTTATTTGAATGTTCTATAAAATAATCGAGACTTTTAAAGTCGCGTATACTTATCTTTTCAATAATATTTACCCAAAAGAAATCGCTTCCGTTAAAAGTTAATAAGTAATTAAGGTCTTTTCCGATGAACAAAATTTCAAGGTCATGAATACTATAGGGAGACGGCCGGTGAATTATATTTGAAACCTCAAAGCTTTTCATTGCAAGAATTATTAATGGTTACCCAACGGGTATACAAATCTTCTTTTTTATCTTTTTTGAGTTCATCTTTATTTTGATGATGTGGATAACAATGTTCTGAATGTTTGGGTTAGGCGCCTGTTGCGGAAATCATTAAATACTTTTTTCTGCAAATCTATTCAATTCAGACAAACAGCTATCGTGCCGCAACATAGAATCGCCTGCTACCTGGTAGTACCGTACGCTGATCTTTGTTGGTTTGGGTTTTGGCTTTGGTTTCTTCACCCCCACGCTCACACAGGCATCGATCAGCATTAATGTAATGCCTGCTAAAATAAACCATCGTTTCATGCTCGGTTTCATAGGATATATCACTAACAACATAAAGAACCGTTCCGCACTTTTTGCGGAACGGCCCTTTCAAATATCATAACTACATTTCCCTTCGTACAGGAGTTTACGTTAGTTCTTCCCAACAAATAACGACCAGTGGTCGCTGAAGGGAATGTACGTATAGTCCTTACCCATTTTGGCCTCTGTTCTATTATCACACAAATCGTGATAATAGTAATAGTGGTTAATGTCTTTGTCCTCATTCTGGGAGTTCAGCTTGTAGATGTACAGGCTGTAACGGTCAGTAGCATCACAGGGACCTTTTTCCAGGTTCACAGATGATACTTTCAGCTCCCGCATAAGATCGGTGATCATTGGGTTGCAAACCTTATTGGAATGGCTTTTAGCCCCCTCCTTGTCGCAATCCACAATAATGTACCGGGTATATTCAGTATGGTCAAGTTGAGGTACTATCAGCGAATCGATCATGTGATTCAACCGCTTCAGCTTATCTTCATTCTGATAAAAGCTGGTCTTAAAATACTCTTCATTCGTTACTCCTTTACAGGAAGAAAGCAGCATAGCTGTGATACAGATACATAAGAGTGTGTGACAGGCTCTTAGATTTAACATACGAGGAAAATTTAATAGTTAGCAACTTCAATAGTAGTAAGGGGTCAATGTGATCGCAAGTTGTCTTTATCCCTGATCTTGGCGCTTAGGTTCTCTTGGATAGTCTGTTTTTCATTGTCATCAGGTCAAAGGAATAAACCCGCTATTACATGACAAGTACAAATATAATAATTATATTTAATAATATAAATATTTAATTTATATAAATTATACACATGTATGGGGATAAAAAAACCGCTCTGATAGTTCAGAGCGGTTTACAGTTGCTAATTATATGAGGATAAACCTGTTAGCTGTTTCCTTCCGGTTTGCTTTCCACCGGGCGGGGTGCAGGTGACTGCTGTTCCCTGTTCTCCCTTGGCTCGCGGGGCTCTTTAGGCTCCTTGGGGCCGCCTTCTTTTTTCTTGGCTGCCTTTGGTGCAAAAATGGCGATCATACGTTTACCTTCCATGGTAGGCATGCCTTCCAGCGCTCCTACTTCTGCCAGGCGTTCTGCGAACTTCAGCAGGATCAGCTCACCACGCTCTTTAAACATAATTGCGCGGCCCTTGAACTGTACATAGGTTTTTACCTTATTGCCATCTTTCAGGAATTTCTCCGCATGTTTGGCTTTAAAGTCAAAGTCATGATCGTCCGTATTAGGCGTAAAGCGGATCTCTTTCACCTCGCTTTTGTGCGCCTTGGCCTTCATTTCCTTTTCCTTCTTCTTCTTCTCGTACAGGAATTTATTATAGTCGATGATGCGGCATACGGGGGGCGTAGCATTTGGGGATATTTCTACCAGGTCCAGTCCCTGTTGTTCAGCCATGTGCAAAGCCTCGTCTGTTCTGTAAACGCCAACTTCCACATTCTCTCCTACTAGCCTTACTTCCGGTACACGTATCATTCTGTTGGTACGATGTTCTTGCTGTTGTTCCCTGCGAAAGTTCGGGTTTCTCCCGCGGTTAAAATTTGGTCTGGGTGATTGCATTAAAAAGAATAAAATTAATTAATAATTGTCCTAAGCTGCCGGCGTATCAATTTTTGCCGGCCTGTTTTACAAGTGTTACAAATTTAAGGTTAAATATGTAGCAATTATTATACCTCGATCGAAAATTATTCAAAAGGTTTCCGGTTCACTACCTCATCATTCACAAGGCCTATAAACTGATCGAGGTTCATGGTTCCAAGATCTCCTTTGGCCTGCCTTCTTACGGCTACGATCTCCTCTGTGGCTTCCTTTTCGCCCAGTACCAGCATATAAGGTACTTTGGCCAGCTCCGCTTCCCGGATCTTTTTACCGATCTTCTCATTGCGGTCGTCTATCTCTGCGCGAATTTCAGCATTTTTTAACAATTCAGCCACTTTTTCTGCGTAGATCAGGCTTTTATCACTAATTGGCAGCACTTTTACCTGGGTAGGCGTTAACCACAACGGGAATTTACCTGCACAGTGTTCTATCAGCACAGCTACAAATCGTTCCAGGGAGCCAAAAGGTGCGCGGTGGATCATTACCGGGCGGTGCTTCTGGTTATCAGCGCCAATGTATTCCAGCTCAAAGCGCTCCGGCAGGTTGTAATCCACCTGGATGGTTCCCAGCTGCCATTTACGGCCTAAGGCATCCTTTACCATAAAATCCAGCTTGGGGCCATAAAAGGCGGCCTCGCCATATTCTACTACCGTGTTCAGTCCCTTTTCAGCAGCTGATTCAATAATGGCCTGCTCTGCCAGGTGCCAGTTCTCATCGGTTCCTATGTACTTGCTGCGGTCTTCTTTATCGCGCAGGGAGATCTGGGCGGTATAATCTGTAAAGTTCAGGCTGCGGAATACATACAGCACCAGGTCTATTACCTTAATGAACTCGTCCTTTACCTGGTCGGGCCGGCAAAACAGGTGGGCATCGTCCTGGGTAAATCCGCGTACGCGGGTAAGGCCGTGCAGCTCACCGTGCTGCTCGTAACGGTACACAGTACCAAATTCCGCCAAGCGCACCGGCAGGTCCTTGTATGACTTGGGCGATGATTTATAGATCTCGCAGTGATGCGGGCAGTTCATGGGTTTCAGGAGGAACTCCTCGCCTTCTTCCGGTGTATGAATGGGCTGAAAGCTATCCTTGCCATATTTCTCATAGTGGCCGGAAGTAACATAAAGGTTCTTGCTGCCAATATGCGGAGTTATTACCGGCAGGTAACCGCTTTCCACCTGCGCCTTTTGCAGGAAGCTTTGCAGGCGTTCACGCAGCATAGCGCCCTTGGGCAGCCATAATGGTAAGCCCAGCCCTACCCTTTCTGAAAAGGTGAACAGCTCCAGCTCCTTACCCAGCTTACGGTGGTCGCGCTTTTTAGCTTCCTCCACCAGGGTCAGGTACTCATCCAGCTCTTTCTGGCTGGGGAAAGTAATGCCGTAAATGCGGGTGAGCATCTTGTTCTTCTCATTCCCACGCCAGTAGGCGCCGGCAATATTGGTAAGCTTGATAGCTTTAATAAAACCAGTATTGGGAATGTGCGGTCCGCGGCAAAGGTCCGTAAACCCGCCCTGGGTATAGAAGGTAATGGTACCATCCTGCAGGTCGTTGATCAGCTCCAGCTTGTATTCATCCCCTTTCTGGGTAAAATACTGCAGGGCTTCGGGTTTGCTTACGTCCTTGCGTACATATATATTATTCTGCTTAGCCAGTTCGGCCATCTTGGTCTCTATCTTCTTCAGGTCCTCGTCCGTAATGGCCTGGCCGCCCAGGTCTATATCATAATAAAAACCATTTTCAATGGCGGGGCCTATGCCCAGCTTTACGCCGGGGTACAGGGCTTCCAGGGCTTCTGCCATCAGGTGGGCGGAGGAGTGCCACATGGTTGCCTTGCCGTCCGTATCCGTCCAGGTGAGTAATTGCAGGGTGGCATCTGTATTGATAGGGCGGGTAGCGTCGATCACCTGCCCGTTCACTTTTGCTGACAATACTTTACGTGCCAATCCTTCACTGATGGACTTGGCAATGTCTAATGCAGTTATTCCTGGTTCATACTGACGGACTGCGCCATCCGGAAAAGTAATATTGATCATAATATCAAGCTCTTAGCTCCTTGCTGTTAGCCGTTAAATTTAAATAAATGAAATGCTTGCGAAGATAAGCAATTTACTTATTAGCTGTTAGCTATTGGCTATTAGCTGCCAGGTATTAAAAGTAAGTGCAGGAGGTGCATCGGGAATGCAGTAACCAGCTTTTAGCTATTAGCAAAACACAAAAGCTAAGGGCTAAAAGCTAACAGCTAATTACTGGAATTTAAAGTTCCACGTAACAGACGGCAGAATGGGAAACAAAGACACCTGCCTGGCGCGGATGGTGAGGTTATTACCCAGCACGCCCCCGGTTTGATCAAAGTACAGGAAGTACGGATTCATACGGCTGTACACGTTATAGATGGAAAATGCCCAGCTGCTCTGGAAATGCTTATCGGGCCGGTGTGCAGGGGTGTATACGGCGGAAAGGTCCATGCGGTGATAGGCCGGCATGCGGTAACCGTTAATGTTGCTGTATTCCTGCACCAGGGAGCCATCTATCATATAGAACTGTGATGGCAGCGTGGTGGTATTGCCGGATCCGTAAATGAATACGCCGGACAGGTGCCATTTGGGGGTAAGCTCGTAATTGGCTACCAGCACCAGGTCGTGGCGGCGGTCGTACTTGGCCGGGAACTTTTTGCCCTGGTTCAGGGCGGGGAACTGGCGCCAGGTCCAGGCCAGGGTGTAACCCAGCCAGCCGGTAAAGCGGCCCTTGGTTTTGTTGATAAAGAACTCGGCACCATAAGCCCAGCCTTTGCCAAACACAAAATCCTCTTCCGGATCGGTTAAGGAGGGCGTGTAACCCTGGCGGTACTCTATCTGGTGCTGCATATCCTTATAATACGCCTCCACAGAGGCTTCCCAGCTATCATCTTTAAAGTTGCGGTAGTAACCCATGGTGTATTGCCAGGAGATCTGCGGCCGTACCTTATAAGTGCTGGGTACCCACAGGTCCGTAGGCAGCGTGGTGCCGGCATTGGTTACCAGGTGTATGAACTGGTAGTTGCGGGTAACGGATGCCTTGATGGAATTTTCCTGGTTCCAGGCATACCGCAGGATCATGCGGGGTTCAAAACCGCCGTAAGAACGTACCTGCTGCAGGCTTTCATATACCGTGCTATCCAGCTTTACGCCGTTATTGTTCTTAATATACCGGGTGTAGGGCCCTACCTGCATAAAGGCACTGTAACGCAGGCCGGCATTCAATTTCAGCTTAGGCGATATTTCCCATTCATCCTGTACATACAGGGCGGCTTCGTGAGCGTATTTACGAAAAGCATTGTCCGGGTTAAAGGCGGTGCTATCCTGCCGGCCGGAAATAGAGAACGGCGTAAAGCGGTGGTAAATGTAGTTGCCGCCGAATTTAATATGGTGCTTATTGCTGGCAAAGTAGTCGAAATCCAGCTTGCCATTAACATCGCTGATGCCGGAGGCCAGGCGGATATCGAAGTTGTTCTGTAAACCGGTGAAGCTGAACTTATAATCGTTATAAATAATGGAGGTATTGGAAAACAGCTTGCTGCTGAACACATGGTTCCAGCGTAAGGTGGCGGTGCTGTTGCCCCAGGGAATGGTAGCATCAAAGGTGCGGGTACCGCTGCGGAAGGTAAACACATCGCGCCCAAAGTAACCGCTCAGGTATACCCGGTCCTTATCGGAAAAAATGTAATTGGCCTTTACATTCAGGTCATAGAAATAATAACCGGAGCCGCTGAAATCACTGTTCTTTTTCACGAAAGGTTTGGCCACCCAGTCAATATAGGTACGGCGGCCGGAGATAATAAAGGATGACTTATTTTTTTTCAAAGGGCCCTGCAGCGACAGCCGCGATGCGATGAGGCCAATGCCCCCTTCTCCCTGCAGCTGCTGGTTATTACCATCCTTCATATTTACGTCTACTACCGATGACAGGCGCCCGCCATAATTGGCCGGCATACCACCTTTGATCAGCGTGGTATTGCGGATAGCGTCTGCATTAAAGATGGAGAAGAAGCCAAACAGGTGGCCGGTGTTGTACACGGGCGCTTCATCCAGCAGGATCAGGTTCTGATCCGGCCCGCCGCCGCGCACATATAAGCCGGCATTGCCCTCCCCTGCCGCCTGTACGCCGGGCATAAGCTGCAGCATTTTCAGCACGTCCACCTCGCCCATAAATGAAGGCAGCTTTTTGGCGTCGGCGGTAGCCATTTCTACGCGGCCCATTTCTGTGCTGGCTACATTGCGGTTCTTTCGTTTATCGGTAATTACCACTTCCTGCGCCTGGTAGGTACGGGGTGTCATAGCAAAATTGATCTGCTGGTTATCATGCAGCTGAATCACCTGCTCTTTTTCCTCGTATCCCAAAAAAGTGCATACCAGCGTGTATTCCCCGGCGGGCAGGCTGATAGCGTAAAAGCCATAAGCATTAGCCTGGATGCCCTGCGGGCTTTCTTTAATATGCACCGTGGCGCCGGTAAGCGATTCCCCGTTGGTAGTGTCGCGCACATAACCGCTGATGGTGAATTTTTGCTGGGCAACTGTTATGGTAAAATGGAAAAGACAAAGTACGGGCAGCACGATATGCCGCAGCAGGTGATGAAGATATGGACTAGACGAGCTCATAGCAACCCCAATTCAGTTTAGATACGGTTTGCGCTACTGGTTTTTCTACTGATTGATCCCTGCTAATAAAATGGGCTGATGATTATTGTTATTTGTGCATGACAATAAAAGACAGGTGGCTGTTCTAAAGCAGGTCTTCATAGGTATTGGATAAAGTTTCGTTCACAAAAGGCATTCTCTCCGGGCAAAGATATGGGAAAAAGTTGATAGTTGTTTGTTAATGGTCCATAGCCCATAGTCAATGGTCCATGGTCCATGGCATAGAGCGAAGTGGCTATGGTGCGGGGTATTGTAACCGGTATGGGACGTTTACCGGCTAAATGAAAAACGCCATGGACTATGGACCATTGACCATGGACTATTAATTGTTACCTTTGTGTGCTTTATTTAACATTTATATAGAATTCTTTATATGCTTCTCGCCCTACAGGACGTAACTTTTGAATTTGGTGCACGTACAATTGTTGAAGATGCCTCCTGGCATATTGTACCCGGCGACCGGGTGGGGCTGATAGGCCTGAACGGTACGGGGAAGTCGACCCTTCTGAGAATTATTAACGGTGAATACTCTGTTTCCAAAGGCAGTGTGAACAAGATCCGTAACCTGAGCCTGGGGTTCTTTAACCAGGACCTGCTGAGCTTTGAAACGGACGATTCCATCCTGTCTGTAGGCATGACGGCCTTTGACAAAGCATTAGCGCTGGAAAAAGATATAGAACGTATTACCCACGAGCTGGAACATAACCAAACGGAGGCCCTGCTGCATGAGTTCTCCGACAAGCTGCATGAGTTTGAGGCCCTGGACGGGTATAACATGCGGCATAAAACGGCCCAGGTGCTGGAAGGCCTGGGTTTTAGCACGGCCGACCTGGAACGCCCCTACAGCGAGTTTTCCGGTGGCTGGCGTATGCGCGTGCTGCTGGCAAAGCTGATCCTGCAGCAGCCCGATGTGCTGATGCTGGATGAGCCCACGAACCACCTTGACCTGCCCTCCATTGAATGGCTGGAAAGATACCTGCAGAGCTATAACGGCGCCGTGATCATCGTATCGCACGACCGCTTTTTCCTGGACCGGATGGTAAACAAGATCGTAGAGCTGTACCAGCAGCAGCTGCACCACTATGCCGGTAACTATGAGGATTATGAGCGCGAAAAGGAAATGCGCCGGGAGTTACAGCAACGGTCGTACGAAAACCAGCAGGAATACATTCGCCAGCAGGAGCGTTTTATTGAACGTTTTAAGGCCAAAGCCTCCAAGGCAGCCCAGGCACAGAGCGCCATGAAACGGCTGGAAAAGCTGGACCGCCTGGAGCAGGTGGACGGCGGCCCTTCCAAAATACGCATCAATTTTACAGTAGATAAAACACCGGGTAAGATCTTATGTACCCTGAGCGACGTAAGCAAACACTTTGGCGATATTACAGTACTGGATCATACCGGTGTGGAAATTAACCGGGGCGACAAGATAGCGCTGATAGGCGCCAACGGTAAGGGTAAGTCTACCCTGCTGCGCATGATAGCCGGTACAGAACCCATGGAAGGCGAACGCATTCCAGGCCACAACGTAGTACAGTCATTTTATGCCCAGCACCAGCTGGAATCATTACACCTTGACAGTGAGATACTGGACGAGCTGAAAAATACCAGCAGCGGCCGTACGGAAATGGAGCTGCGCTCTTTGCTGGGCTGCTTCCTGTTTACGGGAGATGATGTGTACAAGAAGATCCGTATTCTTTCCGGTGGTGAAAAGGCGCGGGTGGCGCTGGCCAAAACCATCATCAGCCAGGCTAACTTTATGCTGCTGGATGAGCCCACGAACCACCTGGATATGAACTCCGTACAAATGCTGATAGATGCTTTGAATAAGTATGAAGGCAGCTTTTTACTTGTATCCCACGACCGTTATTTTGTAAGCGGCACCGCGAATAAGATCTGGGAAATTGTAGATGGGAAGATCAAGGAGTTCAAAGGTACCTATGCGGAATATGAAGACTGGAAGAAACGCCAGGCTGCTGCTGCCGCACCTCCCAAGCCGCCTAAAGGCGAACGGGGTAAGAACCGCGGTAATAACAACAACAATAATAATACCCCCGAACCAGCTGCAGTAAAAGAAGCACCGGCGGCAAGCGCCCCGGTAAAAGGCACGCCTATTAATAAGGAGGCCCAAAAAGAGCTGCAGAAACATCAACGCCAGTTCCAGCAGCTGGAAGGCGAGCTGGCCCGTCTGAAGGAAAAGAAACAAAAGCTGGAAGCCAGCCTGGGTAACCCGGATATTTATGGGGATAAAGGCAAGTTTCAGCAGATAGAAGCAGAATACAAACAGGTAACGCAAGACCTGGAAAAAGCGAATAAGCAGTATGAGGAGGTGTTTGAGAAGATTATGGAGCTGGAGGGGTAATTAATAATTAAGAATGAATAATTAATAATCGTGGAATAAGTATAGCGGTGGATGGCTTGCACTACATTGTAAATTTTTAATGCTGAATATTTCTATTTGTGAATATTAAGGACTTTCAGGTTGATTATTAATTCTTAATTATTCATTATTAATTATGCAAAAGATCCTGGTTGTAGAAGATGAAGTTAAGGTGGCCAATGCCGTTAAAAAAGGCCTGGAGGAGAATGGTTTTGATGTAGATGTAGCTTATGACGGCCGTATGGGCAAAAGCCTGGCATCCAGCAACAGCTACGACCTGGTGATACTGGACCTGAACCTGCCCCATAGCAATGGCTATGAAGTATGTGAGGTGATCCGCAATAAAAATAACCGGGTACCCATTATTATGCTTACAGCGCTGGGCGGCATGGACGATAAAATGCAGGCCTTTGAGCTGGGTGCTGATGATTACCTGGTAAAACCCTTTGACTTCCGGGAGCTGCTGGCCCGCATCCGCGTATTCCTGAAACGCGCGGGCTCTGATGTGCAGCAAAGCACTTTATATAAGATCGTTATCGGCGACCTGGAAATAGACCGCGAAAAGAAAGAAGTAACCCGCAGCGGTAAAAAGATCCCCCTTACTGCCAAAGAATACCAGCTGCTGGAATTCCTGGCCCTGCACAAAGGGAAGGTGATCTCCAAGCTTACCATCGCGGAAAAAGTGTGGGATATTGACTTTGATACCGGCACCAATGTAATAGAAGTGTACATGAACTTTCTGCGTAAAAAGATAGATAAGGATTTTGAGAATAAGCTGCTGCATACCAAAACGGGTATGGGGTACTACTTAGCCGAAGAATGACTTTAATGTGCAGATATGCAGATGTGCAGATGAAGTAGGAAGTCTGAAGTAAGAATTGCGGCCTGTTGCATTTTTATTTGCACATTTGTATATCCGCACATCTGCACATTGATTGCCATGAAGATCAAATACAAAATAGCGCTTTATTATGCCTTATCGGCCACGGTGCTGCTGATATCCTTTGCCAGCCTTGCTTATTATTTCTCTGCACAATCGCGCAAGGCGGAGTACCTGGAACGCCTGGAATACCGCGCCCGCTCCATTGCCAACGTAATTATTGAAGATGATAAAGTAAAAGTGGACCTGCTGCGTAAGCTGGATAAAACCACTTTCCAGGATCTTTACCAGGAAACCATTTTAGTGTACAGCCCCAACTACGATCTCTTATACTCCAACCTGAAAGATACCACCATCCGCACCCTGCGCAGCCGCCTGGATTATATTAAACGCAACGGCACCTATAATTACGAAAAAGCCAGCGATGAGGTGGTAGGTATATATTATACAGAAGGTAATATCTCTGTGATCGTGATCGTATCCTCACTGGATAAATACGGTTTCCAGAACCTGCAGAACCTGAAGCGCATCCTGCTTATTGAGCTGGCTGTAGCAGCCGTGCTGCTGATCGTGATCGGGTATTTTTTCTCGCGCAAAATGGTACAGCCTATTGACAGGCTGGTACAGCAGATGGATACTATTAATGCCAACAACCTGCAGGATACCAAGGTAGTGGTGCGCGGAAGGGATGAGATTGCGCAACTGGGCAGCAATTTTAATACTATGCTGCAGCGCCTGAGCACCTCCTTTGACCTGCAAAAGAGCTTTGTAAGCAATGCTTCGCACGAGCTGCGTACGCCCCTGGCATCCATTATCAGCCAGCTGCAGGTAACCTTGTCAAAAGAAAGGAATAAGGAAGATTATGCCAGTGTGCTCAGCTCTGTGCTGGAAGACGCGGAGAACCTTTCCGACCTTACCAATGGCCTGTTACAGATGGCACAATCGGAGCTGAACGAACAACGTTTTTCTTTTTATGAAGTACGGATAGATGAGCTGCTGCTGGAAATGGGCAACCTCATTAAGCTTAAGCATAATGGCAAGGTAGATATACAGTTTGAGAACCTGCCGGAGCTGGATACCCAGCTTACCTGCAACGGCAATGAAATATTGCTGAAGATCCTGTTCCTGAACCTGGTGGATAATGCCTGTAAGTTCTCAAAGGATAATACCGCTTATGTGATCATTGACTTCCAAACCCATTATATACAGATCCAGATCCGGGACAATGGCATGGGCATACCTGCCGCTGAACTGAATAAGGTATTTGAGCCATTTTACCGTGGCCAGAATGCCCTGCAAACCCGCGGCCATGGCCTGGGATTGTCTATCTGCAAAAAGATAGTGCAGCTGCATAAAGGACATATTTCCGTGAGCTCTGTGCTTAATAAAGGAACTGTATTTTCAGTGTTGTTGCCGCACATATAAACAACTTATTACCCCGCACTATGCTATGGACCATCGACTATGGACCATGGACCGCGGCCCGTTGGGCCACACCAATTTTAAGTTCTTTTTAATCCCCCTTAAAGGCCCCTTTAATTCCCCTTTTAGAGCTTTGTACTCGAAATTGAGATGGAACTTATATGCAAAAGAAGATCGGGATCATAACAATAGCCTTGTTCATCATCGCACTTAAAAGCTCGGCGCAAAGTATTCAGCCCATTACTTTACAGGAAGCAGAAGATACTTTCCTTAACCGGAACTACCAGTTGCTGGCGCAACGTTACCGGGTTGATGCAGATAAGGCACAGATCCAGCAGGCGCGTTTATGGAGCAATCCTTCCTTTAGCGCCACCTGGGGATTTGGCACTACCAATAAGATACAGCCTTTTTATGGCGGCAACGGCGGGGAAACAGCCTACAGCGTAGATCAGCTGATCACCCTTGCGGGTAAACGCAACAAACAGGTACAGCTGGCCTCCCTGAATGCCGCTACCACACAGGCTGAGTTCTTTGAACTGATGCGAACTTTAAGACTGCAGCTAAGAGGCAATTATTATCAGCTTTACTTCCTGCAGGAAACAGAAAAGATCTTACAGGAACAACTTTCCAACTTACAGAAAATAGTGGACGCCTATACGGAAGCAGATCAGAAAGGTAGCGTGGCACATGCCGATGTGATACGGCTGCGGGCTTTACAGGTAGGCCTCACAAATGATTATACCGATCTTAAACAACAGGAGCTCAGCTCACAGCTAAACCTACAACAGTTACTTGGTAACAATCAACAGTATGCACCGCAGGTGGATACGGACGGCCTCTCATACTATAACCTGCAAGGTTATACGCTGCCGGCCCTTATAGACACGGCGATGCTAAACCGGCCTGACCTGCGGGTTGCTCAACAGCAACTGCAGCAGGCGCAGGTGAACTACAGCCTGCAAAAAGCGCTGGCAGTACCGGACCTGCATGTAGGCGCTACCTACGATAAGAACGGGAGCTATGCACCCAACTTTGTAGGGCTTACCCTGGGTATAGACCTCCCCTTCTGGAACCGCAACCAGGGCAACATACGCTCTGCCGGCAACCAGGTAAAGGTACAGGAGCAAACGCTGGCCCAGGGCAATAACATCATCAATACTGAAGTGCAGCAGGCCGTACAAAAGATAAACCTGATGGACAAACAATACCAGTTGCTGGACTTTAAAGGCTTTGGACAGGAATATAATAAGCTGATCTCTGAAGTAGCGCAGAACTTCCGCAAGGGTAATATTTCCCTGTTGCAGTTCATTGATTACTTCAACAGCTACAGCGACAACGTGAAGAATACCAATAAGCTTATCCTGGACCGTATTACGGCCTATGAGGAGCTGAATTATGCAACCGGTACGGAGTTATTTAACAAGACGAAATAAGAAGAACCTGGTAAGGTGGAGGAATAAAAGAAGTAAGATGTAGGAAGTATGAAGTAGGAAACTGAATGCAAGATCAGCAATAGCCGGCAGACATCATACTTCCTGCTTCAGACTTCAAAAAGAATCATTTATCAAATGAAGAAGAACAAGATGAACCGCATTTTAAGCCTGGCCCTGTTAGTACTGGGCACTGCCTGGTGGAGTAGCTGTAAGCATATCCAGGCAGAGGATACTGAAAAAGAAACCTTTGTGCTTAGCGATACCATGATGCAAAGCATTCATATAGATACAGCAGGTGTAAAGCCCGTGCAGAGTGAGCTGCGTTTGTCCGGCAAAGTATCTCCGGATGTGGGCAAAGTGCTGAAGGTATATCCTCTGGTGAGCGGCTTTGTGAAAGATATTAAAGTGCAGCTGGGTGATTTTGTGCAGAAAGGACAGATCCTGGCCGTGATACAGAGTGGTGAGATCGCTGATTATGAAAAGCAGATGGCAGAAGCAAAGTCAGACCTGGCCGTAGCCGAAAAAGGCCTGAAAGTAGCGCAGGACCTGTATAGCAGCCAGCTAAGCACAGAAAAAGATGTGGTGAATGCACAGGGCGAGCTGGATAAGGCCCGCGCAGAAGTGAACCGCCTGAACGACCTGTTTAAAATTTACCGCCGCGGCGCAGGCTCTACCTACCTGGTAACCGCTCCTATCTCCGGCTATGTGATAGAAAAGAATATCAACAACAACATGGAGATCCGGACGGATAATAACCAGAACATCTTCACCGTATCTGAGCTGAACGATGTATGGGTAATGGCCAATGTATTTGAAACAGATATTGCCCGTGTAAAAGAAGGTTATGATGCGGATATTGTAACCATCAGCTACCCGGATACCGTGTTCCATGGCAAGGTAGACAAGATCTACAACTTCCTGGACCCGGCTACCAAAACCATGCAGATCCGTATTAAGCTTAATAATAAGGATATGCAGCTGAAGCCGGAAATGTTTGCCACGGTTACCCTGCATTACAACGAGGGGAATAATATGATAGCCGTGCCTACTTCCTCATTAATATTTGACCGCAGCAAGAATTATGTGCTGGTGTTTAAAGATAAATACAACATCCAGGTACGTGAGGTAGAACCTTATAAAACAGCCGGTGGGCTGGCATATTTAAGCAAGGGGTTAAACCCGGGTGAGCAGGTTATTTCCCGGAACCAGTTGCTGATCTATAATGCACTGAACGACTAGCTTTTAGCCTTTAGCTCTTAGCCATTAGCTAAAAGCGAAGACAATGGCTAACAGCTAAAAGCTAATAGCTAACAGCTGGCAGCTTAAAGAACCAATAGCATGAACAAATTCATCAGGAACATCGTAGGTTTTTCGCTCAAGAATAAACTGTTCGTTTTCATAGCAACATTAACGCTGGTAATATCAGGCATTGTAGCCTTTGTGCACACGCCTATAGAAGCGTTCCCGGATGTAACCAATACACAGATCATCATAGTTACCAAATGGAACGGGCGCAGTGCGCAGGAAGTAGAGCGTTTTGTAACGCTGCCCGTAGAAGTGGCCATGAACGCAGTGCAAAAGAAAACAAGCGTACGCTCTGTAACCATGTTCGGCCTGTCTGTTGTAAAGATCATTTTTGATGATGATGTGGAAGATTTCTTTGCACGGCAACAGGTGAACAATATGCTGCAAAGCGTATCCCTGCCGGAAGGCGCCGACCCGGAGATACAGCCTCCCTACGGCCCTACAGGCGAAATATTCCGGTATTACCTGAAAAGTGACCACCGCAATTCCCGCGACCTGCTCACTTACCAGAACTGGATCATAGACCGGCAGCTGCGCAGCGTGCCTGGTGTGGCGGATATTGTGGCCTTCGGCGGGCAGGACAAGATCTATGAGATCACAGCCGACCCGGTTCGTTTAGCCAAGTACGATATTACCCCCCTGGAGCTATACCAGGCGGTTACGAAAAGTAATATCAACGTAGGCGGCGATGTGATAGAGAAGAACGGGCAGGCTTATGTGGTAAGGGGTATTGGCCTGCTGAACAGCATAGCGGATATAGAGAATATCATATTAGACAATATTAACGGAACACCACTGCTGGTAAAGAATGTGGCCACAGTGCGCGAATCCTCCCTGCCGCGTGTAGGGCAGGTAGGATTAGATAAGCAGGACGACCTGGTGGAAGGGATCGTGGTAATGCGCAAAGGAGAGAACCCCACAGAGGTATTAGCCCGGCTGAAGGACAAAATCAGGGAGTTGAACGAGACTATCTTGCCCAATGACATCAAGATGGCTACCTTTTACGATCGGGATAACCTCATGGAGTTTTGTACACATACTGTGATGCATAACCTCGTTGAGGGGATCCTGTTCGTAACGGTGATCGTGTTTGTTTTCATGGCGGATTGGCGTACTACCGTTACCGTATCCATTATTATTCCGCTGGCTTTGCTGTTTGCCTTCCTGTGTTTGCGCCTTAAGGGCATGACGGCCAACCTGATCTCCATGGGCGCGATTGACTTTGGTATTATCATAGATGGTGCGGTGGTGATGGTGGAAGGCATTTTTGTGATGCTGGACCATAAGGCGAAACATTATGGCATGGAGCGCTTTAACAAGCTGGCCAAAATGGGCTGGATCAAGCAAACCGGCGGGGAGCTGGCCAAAGCCATCTTCTTCTCAAAACTTATCATCATTATTTCCCTGATACCCATCTTCTCTTTCCAGAAAGTGGAAGGAAAAATGTTCTCGCCGCTGGCGTGGACACTGGGATTTGCCTTACTGGGCGCGTTATTATTCACGCTTACCCTGGTGCCGGTGCTCAGCTCCATTTTGCTGAACAAGAATGTGAGGGAGCGGCATAACCCGGTAGTGATCTTCTTTGACCGGATCGTGATGAAAGGCTTTAAATGGACCTATGGCCATAAACGCCTTAGCCTGGTGCTGGCCTTTAGCTTTATGCTGGTGACCTTTTTCTCGGCCCGCTGGATGGGTACGGAGTTCCTGCCACAGCTGAATGAAGGTTCCTTGTGGGTTACTACAGAGCTGCCCATGAGCATGTCGCTCACGGAAAGTGTGAGGATGGCGCACGCCATTCGCCAGGACCTGGGTGGTTTCCCGGAAGTAAAACGGGTATTATCACAGGTAGGCCGCTCTAATGACGGTACGGATCCCAACGGGTTTTACTTTGTACAATACCAGGTGGACCTGGCTGATAAAAAGGAATGGAAACGCAAGATCACGCAGGATGAGCTGATCGGGCAGATGGAAAAACGGCTGAAGAAATACCCGGGTATTATCCTCAACTTCTCCCAGCCCATTAGTGATAACGTATCTGAAGCAGTGGCCGGTTTTAAAGCCGCCAATGGTGTAAAGATCTATGGCGACGACCTGGAAAAGCTGGAAGCCCTTTCCCAGCAGGTAATAGCGCAGCTGAAGAATGTGCAGGGCATCCGCGACCTGGGTGTGATCCGCAACATTGGCCAGCCTGAAATGAGCATTAACCTGAGCGACACCAAGATGGCGCTGTATGGAGTAAATACTGCCGATGCGCAGGCGGTGATAGAAATGGCAATAGGCGGCAAAACCGCTACACAGCTCTATGAAGGGGAAAAGAAATTCGACATCCGCATACGGTATGATGCCAACTACCGCACTACGGAAGAAGACCTGCAGAACCTGATGGTGCCTACGCAGAGTGGCAATAAAGTGCCGCTGAAAGAGATTGCTACCATTAATACCATCACCGGCCCGGCCTTTATATACCGGGATGGTAACAAGCGGTTCATCGGTATCAAGTTCTCTGTACGTGACCGTGACCTGGGCAGCACCATTGCGGATGCACAGAATAAGGTGAATGCGGCCGTAAAGCTGCCAAAGGGCTACAGTGTAGGCTGGACGGGTGAGTTTGAGAACCAGGTACGCGCTACCAACCGTTTGGCGCAGGTGGTACCGGTAAGTATAATTGCCATTTTCGTGGTGCTGTTCGTTATGCTGGGAAGTGTGAAAGATGCAGGCCTGATATTGCTGAACGTACCCTTTGCCCTCATAGGCGGTATACTGGCTATTCATGTTACGGGGATCAACTTCGGGATCTCTGCGGGTGTAGGTTTCATTGCGCTGTTCGGGATCTGTATACAAAATGGGGTGATATTGATATCGGTGTTCCATAAGAATCTGCTGGCGGGCATGCCGCTGAACGAGGCTATCCGTACGGGAGTGGAATCGCGGGTGCGCCCGGTGGTAATGACGGCCATGATGGCGGCTATTGGTTTGATACCGGCAGCCATCTCCCATGGCGTAGGCTCTGAAACGCAGAAACCGCTGGCCATTATTGTAATTGGTGGTTTGATCACCGCTACGGTGCTGACCCTGCTGGTATTCCCCATCATATTCTATGGGGCGTATAAGAGCAAAAAAGACGTTTTATAAAAGTTATGTAGGCAAGCTGCCGGTGATTAGTGAGGGAAAGCGAAAGCGGACCCGGTTGAAAATGCACAAGGGAAACTACTGATTGCCGGCGGCTTGTTACTTAAAATATTGACTGGTTTTAGTTCGCATATAGGTTGATAGAATGGACATGCAAATGCAGCTCTCGAAGAGATGGATCTTCCTGAACTGGTTTCATGCTCAATTACTCCGCCCGGCCTTAGAAGAAACAACGCTGGGCGGATTCTTTTTTTAATTACGAATTACTTAATTACGAATTACGAATGGCTTGGAGCGGTTCTTAATTCGTAATTTTATTTAGAGAAGGTCTTTGGTCAAGGAAAAGCTGCAGGATGTGTAAAAAAGGGGAATGGCAATGGCTTTACAACTATATTGCTTTTAAGCGAACAGGCTGCTGGCGCGGTGGACACAATTCGTAATTCGTAATTAAATAATTCGTAATTGACAATTCGTAATTCTATACTGCACATCCTCTGGTGGCTGGGCTTCTTTGCGGTATGGGTGCTGCTGCGGATAGATGATTACCCCGCTTTGCCGGCTACCATCTGGGCGGGCGTGCTAAAGGTTACTACGCTGGCCGGCGCCGTTTACTTTACCAATTATGTGCTTATACCCCGGTTATTGTACAAACAGCGGTACGCCGCTTTTCTGGCTGCTTTTACAGCCTTAATAGGCGCTACCGGCTGGTTGGTGATACAGCTGCTGAACCTTGTGCTGCAACCTTACGCTGCGCTAATTACCCAATGGCCTAATGCCACCCTGAGCCGGCAGCTGTATGATGTATATATTCCCCTGTTCTTTATGGTGGGCGCTATTGTGGGCGTGCAATTCTATATAGACCGGCTGAAAACGCAGCACCGCCTGCAAAGCGCGCTGCGGGCCAGCGCTGAGCAGGAGCTGCAGTACCTGAAAGCGCAGATCAACCCGCATGCATTATTCAACTCCCTGAATGCGGTGTATTTCCTGATAGATAAAGAGAACAAAGCTGCACGGGATATGCTGATGCAGTTTGCAGACCTGCTGCGGTACCAGCTGTACGACTGTAATACAGATGCCATTTCCATTGAAAAGGAAGCCAGGTATGTAGCAAACTATATAGCCATACAGCAAATGCGGCACAATGATAACTGCGAGGTTTCGTTTTACAGCGATCCTGCCATGCAGCACTTCAGCATTGCGCCGCTGCTGCTGATCCCTTTTGTGGAGAATGCCTTTAAGCATGTATCGGCACACGTGCAGGCGCCCAATAAGGTGGCCATCAGCTTACAGCGGCAAAATGGCTGCCTGCAGCTGCAAACCTATAATACACGGGAGGTATTGCCACATGAAAACGGCGACCGTAAAGGTATTGGGCTGGCTAATGTAAAACGGCGGCTGGAATTATTGTACCCGGAAAAACATACCTTACAGATCCGGGAAAACGATCAATCCTTTGAGGTAACCTTAAACATCCGCATTACATGAAGCTACATTGCATGATAGTAGATGATGAACCCATGGCCCGCAAAGGCCTGCAGGAATACTGTGCGGAGGTTGATTTCCTGGACCCGGTAACCGTGTGCGACAGCCCGGTAAAAGCCATTACCCTGCTGCAAACGCAGCCGGTACAATTACTTTTCCTGGATATACAAATGCCCCGCATTAACGGGCTGGATCTGCTTCGTTCTTTACCGCAGCCACCGCTGGTAGTACTTACCACCGCCTACCCTGAATATGCATTGCAGGGCTTTGAGCTGAATGTAATTGATTACCTGCTAAAGCCGGTGGCCTTTGAGCGTTTTATGAAAGCCGTATCAAAGGCACACTCATACTACGAGCTGCTGCAACGCCCTGCCACAGCGGAAGAAGCCCCCTCCTACTTTTTTATTAAATGCGACAATGGTTTGGAGCGTATATGCTTTAACGATATACTGTATGCAGAGGCATTACAGAACTACGTGGTGCTGCATACCCTGCAGCGCAGGTATGTTACTTACCTCACGTTTAAAGCGGTGGAGGACTATTTACCTGAACAGCAGTTCCTGCGGGTGCATAAATCTTACATTGTGGCGCTGTCAAAAATAGAGCGGATCATTGGGAATGATATCATGATCGGAACGCAGAATATCCCTGTGAGCCGGCATTTGAAGGATGGGGTGATGGAGAGGATATTGAAGGATAAGTATCTTAAAAGGTAATTACGAATTATTTAATTACGAATTACGAATTAGGTACAGCACGTTAACAGTTTCTACAAAAAACATATCTCATATTAGTTTGCACACTATCCCTTCGTTCTACTCAATTCGTAATTCGTAATTAAATAATTCGTAATTATCAGTACCGGTCTCTGTCGCCAAGGCGTGGACGCAGGCGCTCCCGGGATTTATTGAAGATCATTTGCCCTTTATCAATGCCTTTACGCATTTGTTCCTGGGCATCGGCGGGCAGCTGTACAATTGAGTAACATTCTTCACTGCAACAGCCGGCATAGTGTGCGGCACATCTGTCGCACTGGATGAACAGCAGATGGCAGCCGTCATTTTTACAGTTGGTATGTGTGTCACAGGGACGCCCGCACTGGTGGCAGTGGCTAATCACGTCCTCTGTGATCCGCTCCCCCAGGCGTTCATCGAACACAAAGTTCTTGCCCTTGAATTTATTGGTAATGCCCTGTTGGCGTACCTTGTTAGCGTATTCAATGATACCGCCTTCAAGATGGTATACATTTTTAAAACCGTTATGCAGTAAGTAGGCCGATGCTTTTTCGCAGCGGATACCGCCGGTGCAGTACATGACAATAGGCTGGTCTTTTTTGTCTTTCAGCATATCTACTGCCATGGGCAGCTGCTCACGGAAGGTATCGGAAGGTACTTCTATGGCGCCGTCAAAATGTCCTACCTCATATTCGTAGTGGTTGCGCATGTCTACTATGATGGTATCCGGGTTAGCGGTTAGCTCGTTAAACCCTGCTGCATCCAGGTACTGGCCTTTATTGTCCATGTCAAAGGCAGGATCGGTGATGCCGTCTGCCACTATCTTGGGGCGCACTTTTATACGCAGCACCCAGAAGGATTTGCCATCATCATCTACTGCAATGTTTAAGCGGATACCGTTGAGGAAAGGGATAGAATACAGGTAGTTACGGAGTGCCTCAAAGTTATGCTCCGGCACATTGATCTGGGCATTAATGCCTTCATGTGCTACATAGATACGTCCAAATACCTGGATTTCTGAAAGGGCCTGGTAGATCTCGTCCCTGAAGGCCTGTGGATCAACGATCTTTGCGTACTGGTAAAAGGAGATGGTTGTTCTTTTAAACGTTTCTGCTGCCAAACGCTGTTTCAGCTCGTCTGCAGACACCCTGTTGTGTAATGCCATAAATAAACTCTCGAAATTTTAAGGACCAACGCCGGTGGAACAAAATTTCATTTTAATTTAAATGGAAAGCCGGTGCTTTTCGGGTAACAAAGATACAATTTTTAATTACGAATTAGGCAATTACAAATTACGAATTGCGTATAGGGCGCGTTGGTAGCCGTTCTCAGAATAGGAAATACGAAGAGCATATGGTGGCCCTCATTTCCACATTTGCAATAATGAAAGCAGCAGGTAAGCGGCGGAGCTGATCATACACAGGTATCCTGCAAAACCAAGGGTCAGGGATTCCTGGATATAGGCCCATTCATAGCTTTTTGCTAAAGAGGCGATGACAGCCAGTAACATACCTACAATAAACATTACTAATGCAATCTTTTTCCTGCGAAGCTGCTTTATTTTTTTGTTCCTGGAAAACGGATTGTGGCTGCGGCGATACACAGCTTGGGGAATAAATGAAGTAAAATTCTGTTTCATAAGGGGCGTATTTCGGGTTAATGCTGAGTAGCTTATGACGTTTCACAATGACGCCTCAAAATTAACACATTGGTGTTAGCAAAACAAGTCCACACTCCGGCTTTTTTGGGGTAATTTTTCCCACGGTGGCCTGACAGTTATGCAGTGCCATCTCCCTAACACTCCTATTATTAAGTATTTGATAATGACCAGCTTGATAAAACACCCCCTGCTTTGGCATTCTTTTTGAAATATTGGTTCATAACAAGCAAAACTGGTGTAACCCAAAAATGTTAATTTATATGAGTACAATTCTTCTTTCGATCTTTTACTTCATTATAGCTTTTTTAGCTTATCGCGTTCTTGCGTTCTTTTATGATGACAGCAAAGAAGTGAGCAAAAGGAAAATGAGTAAAAACTAAAAAAGCAAAAAAAAGCAAAGGGTTCATACTCTTTGCTTTTTTTCTTTACCTGCTTTTTTATCTGCGTCTGAACAGGGCGCCGCCCAATAGTCCTCCGAAGCCGGCCCGCACCCCGATGCGTGTAGCATCTTTACTCTGGTAACCGGCTATCACATCTACCCTTATCAGCTTAAAGATATTCTCCAGCCCCGCAAATACTTCCACATAATTATTATCACTGTTAATGTAAAATGCGTTGGTACCTGCTACCAGGTTCCATTTTAAGCGGTTCAGCAACGGGATCTTGTTGGTGAGCAGGCCGTTGAAATGATGTTCCAGGTTTAGCGTGGTATAAAAAGAGGCAATGTTGCTGTACTTATAATAGGGCGCCAGCTGAAAGCTGTTAAGGTAGCGGATGTTGTAGAACGTTTGGTTGCCGTTAAAGTGCGTGTAATCCGGAATGCCCACCTCTTTACTGTTCAGGAAGCCTCCGGCAGCCAGGCGGTAACGCAGCTCGCCAAACAGCTTAAAGTTCATGTTGTCCGATACCTGGGCATTCCATTTATCGTAATCCACATCACTGCCTGCCCAGCCATGAATGCCTTTTGTATAGCCTACCTCAAACCGTGGGTATTTAGCGCCAATGGCCACTTTACGGTCGGGCAGCTCAATGTACCGCTGACCGGGCTGGAAGCTGAAATTCAGGTTCATGATCAGCGCCTGGTGGCGTACAAAAGGCACATCTGCCAGCTCATAGGGATGATTGGGCAGGAAGGTTTTACTGCTGTTCTTAAATACTACAAAGCCGGTGGTATTTTCCAATGGAATGCGATCCTCATACAAAAATCCTACATCCACAGCGGCATTACTTTCAAAGTTGCGGCGGAACGAGAAGCTGCCAAACCAGTTCTCGTACAGCTTCATATAGTTCTCTTTCAGCAATAAGGTATATACTTCGTTGGTAAGCGGGTCAATGGGCTCCTGCTTGTTGAACTGGGATACACGTTTACCGCCGGCCGCCTTCCAGGTGTTGCTGCCATAACGGTGGTTCAGGCGCGATTCCTGGTTCCAGGTAATTTCCGTATAGGCGTTCAGGTGGGTATTGCTGAAACCATATCGCAGGAAGGGCGCTATCTTTAAATCCTGGTCTTTGGGAAGGTCCAGGGTAAGGCTGGGCTCTACGCTCAGCACCAGGCCTTCTACCGTGTTATATTCCAGCTGTGTAAGCAATGGGCGCATGGCCAGCTGGTGGTAAGGCAAAGCGCTATCGCGCCGGAAATAATAGTTATGTTTTACACCGCCCCAGAAGAACTGCTGCAGCTTAACAGGCGGCTGGTGCTTACGCAGTGAATCCAGGTGATGGGATGATACTGCACTGTCGCGCCGTGCCTGTGCGGCGCTGTCCTTTTCATGAAAATCCTTTACCTCCTCCTTTTCCAGTGGTACAGGGCGAATGCTGTCCCAGTAAGCGATCTTCTTATCGTTAAATGCGGTATCGTATTTCATTAGCACATTGTTGAAATACTTAGGCGGAAAGTTGGGATGAATATCGTAGTTGGAATACACGTTCACAAAGTTGCCGATCATATCAAACCCGAACTGTTTCAGGGAAATGGTGATCAGCTGATCTTTCATACGCCATACGGCGGAATCAACCGGTACGTGCGTTTGGCGGATCTGCAGCGTATCCATTAGCTCCAGCTGGTAATCGCGGGTTAATAGCAGGTTGGTACTGTGAATGCGCCAGTTATCATCTGTAATAAAAATATACCCGGAAAACAGCGGTTCAAACTTACGTTTAGGGATCACCTGGATCTTATTCACCGTATAACCATCTTCAGTGAACACACCTTCCAGGTGATATTTATAATAGGCCAGCGCATTATCTGCAATGGGTGAAATATACCCGCGTGGGCTGAACTGTGTAATAACCGCCGACACGTTATTATCGTAGAAATTGATATAGGCCGGGAAGCTGAAACCAAAGCCGCCACCGCTTTGGCGGGAGGATAATACCTGCAGCTTTACCTTATCCGGCCGCTTAACCGATAGCTTCGTGAGCGATTCTGAAAGGAACACAATGCCCCTGCCGGTAGAGTCTACGCCAATGTCCTGCTTATCTACTTTTTGCCCGAAAAACCTTTCCGGTACATTACGCAGCTTAAACATTCCCTTGATATAGGTATTACAGGTGAACTCCTGTACCTGCTGCTGATAGAAGGGTCTTTTTTTGATAGCCTGCCGGATGATGGCATAGGCCGGATCTTCGCCATTGCCTTTTACGATCACTTCGCGAATTTGCATGCTTACAGGCTGCAGCTGAAAATCCAGCTGCAGGGTACCTGCCAGCGTTATGGACTTCTCTGTTTTACGGTAACCTATATACTGACATACTACGGTATAAGCGCCATCCGGCAGCTCCAGGTGGTATTGGCCATCGGCATTGGTCGTAGTACCCTGGGTAGTACCTTTTATAAACAGGGTAGCAAAAGGCAGGGCCTCTCCCCTTTCATTGGTGATACGGCCACGGATAATGCCTGCCTGGCAATAGCAGGTAACACATAACAATATGGCAAAGGCGAGGAATGTGCGAAGCATTTAAAGGAAGTATGGTTAGTTATTTGGCTACAGCTACCGGCGGGCGCAAAGCTTTACGCAGCAGGCTGCCGGTTAAACCGCCCATACCGCCTACCAGGCCGCCGATGAAGGAGCTTACTACGCCTATTAATACAGGGCTGCGCATTTGCAGGAAGATCAGGCTAACCTTGTTAGCCAGGATATGATCATTACGAACATCGCGGAAGAAGGCAAGGGCCAGCCATAACAGGAATATGGAAATGAACCCATAAACAAAGCCTTTACCTGCGGACACAGGCATAATGAGGGCTACGAGGAAAGGGGCCAGTACTATGGACCACCAGTCCAGGAATAAACCGCCCGCATAGCTCAGGGCAACAATGAGGATTAGAGAGGCCAGGAATTTCATGACCGGAAATTACGGAAAGAAATATAAACTATAAAACATATGGAAATTGTTTGCGGATATGCTTGTACAGTGAACCGTTTAATTGTTGGGTATTTACATCTATGAGCTGCTGCAGCAGCACGTCATCTGAAAAATGCCACAATTCCCGGTTTTCAGGGCCATCAAAGATCTTCAGCTCCAGCACACGTTTAGGGCTGCGGTCGGCTGTTAATTTTGACTGGCCTTTGCCTACTACATCTGATTCAAGCCTGGCACGGCCTGATACTTTGGTATGCTGCAGGATGCCGGTTACAACCGCATCTACCTTCAGCCATTTACAGATCATTGTTTTATCCTGCCAGTATGCTTCCCGCGGGTCAATGCGCGCCCTGCGCAGCAAAGAATCTGTAATGCGGTAATCCTGTATGGTTACGGCCAGCCGGGCACTGTCCTGCTGTAAACTATTAAACAAGCCTGTTTGTAACAAAATGCCCTGTTGATTTTCATATTCCCTTACCTGCTGAAATGCAGAGTCGTTGCCGGGTGAGGCCGGCGTTCCGATGATCCGGAAAGGAAGAATGGCAATGGTATGATGATCGTATTGTTGTGCCTGAGCAAAGAGGGATAACAATAGCAGTATAGTGCAAAAACAGTATTTCATATAGTATAAGCCGGTGCGGCGACCTTTATAGCGGTAGTGCGGGTATGGGATGTGCTGCACCTTTGAAGTGCAGCACGTTTTATAATGTCCTTAAGCCTTGGACGCTTCCAGCGCCTGTTCAATATCTTCCAAAATATCCTTTATGTTCTCCAGTCCTACAGAAATTCGTATAAACCCTGGCGTTATACCTACGTTTATGCGTTCATCTTCTGTAAGCTTGGCATGTGTAGTGCTTGCCGGGTGAGAGGCAATACTGCGGCTGTCGCCCAGGTTGGCGGTGAGCGTAAGCATTTTCAGCGCATCCAGGAAACGTTTACCCTGCTCCAGGCCGCCTTTCAGCTCAAAACAAACAATGCCACCGCCGCCGGTCATTTGCTTTTTGGCAATGGCATACTGCGGATGGCTTTCCAGGAAAGGATAACGCACCCAGTTCAGCTGCGTATTCTTCTCCAATGCCTGGGCCAATGCAAGCGCGCTGGCGCAGTGGCGTTCCATACGTACATGCAGGGTTTCCAGGCTTTTGCTGAGCACCCAGGCATTGAACGGCGACATAGAAGGCCCGGTGCTGCGGCAGAAGGCGTAGATCTCTTTTATGAGCTCCTTTTTGCCTACTACAGCCCCGCCCAATACGCGGCCCTGCCCATCCATCCACTTGGTAGCGGAATGTGTAACCAGGTGTGCGCCGGCCAGGATAGGCTTTTGCAGTACGGGTGTGGCAAAGCAGTTATCTACATTCAGAATGATGTTGTGCTTATTGGCAAGATCTGCCAGGAATTGCATATCAATTACATCCAGTCCCGGGTTAGTGGGGGTTTCCACAAAGATCATCTTTGTGTTGGGTTTGATGAGCGCTTCCACCGTTTCAGGGCGGGTTACATCAAAGTAATCATATGAAATACCCCATTTAGGCAGGAACTTGGTAACTACCGTGTGGGTAGATCCGAAGATGGCGCGGGCAGACAGCAAATGATCACCAGCCTTCATGAGGGCCATAAAACTGGCGAAAATGGCGCTCATACCGGAGGCGGTGGCATAACCGGCTTCTGCCTGTTCCAGTGCACATACCTTTTGCACGAACTCATCTACGTTAGGATTGCTGAAGCGGCTGTAAATGTTGAAGTCCGTTTCATCGGCAAAGGTGGCCCGCATTTCCTCCACATTATCATAGCAGAAGCTGGAGGTCAGGAACATGGGAGTGGAATGTTCCATTTGCCAGGTTCTTTCCGTTTGTATGCGGATGGCTTCTGTATCGGGCTGGTATTTTTTGTCGTCGTTCATTGATATGTTTTTAATGCAGAAGGCTGAATGCTGAACGCTTATTATGTTGTATTCAGGGCGTTAGGCGTTCTGCGTTAAGCATTACGCGTTATTAACCCTTGTTTCCCAGGTAAGATTGGTGCCGGAGCGGCGCAGGGTTTCTGCTACAGAACAGTATTTGTTCATGGAGAGTTCTACGGCGCGGGCTGCTTTATCGGGATCTACCTTTCCATCCAGGTAGAATACGATCTTAGCGGTTTCCCATATGCTGGGCTCCTTACCTTTTTCGCGTTCAGCTTCAATCTCGATCCGGAAATCAGTGATCTCCTGGCGTTGTTTTTTCAGGATCATAACCACATCAATGGCGGAGCAGCCACCCAGGCCCATAATGAGCATCTGCATGGGGCGTACGCCGTTATTGTTGCCGCCATTCTCCACGGATGAATCCATCAGCACACTATGCCCGTTTTCGTCCGTAGCTTCCATATTGAATCCGTCGTCTATCCTTTTTAGTGAGATCTTCATGCGTTCTTAATTTGGGTGCAAAATTACTTTAAAGTCAGGAGAATGCATAATGTGGGGAGGGAGGTGCTTTGTGCTTTCGGCTTTGTTACGTAGTTTCGCGCAAATTTTTTGGGGTTGTCCGCGAATGTATTACATATAAAGGAAGCATTTACACTGGAATCGGGAGCCATACTTCCCGAATTACGCATCGCCTATCATACCTATGGTACGCTGAACGCGGATGGCAGCAATGTTGTATGGGTATGCCATGCGCTGACGGCCAACTCCGATGTGGTTGGCTGGTGGGCGGGCCTGATCGGCGATAATTGCGTAATTGACCCGGCCAAGCACTTTATTGTGTGCGCCAATATCCTGGGCTCCTGCTATGGCAGCTCAGGTCCCCTGACGCATAACCAGGCCACCGGGCACCCCTATTTCCAGACCTTTCCCACTGTTACCATCCGGGATATGGTGCAGGCGCACATCCTGCTGCGTAAACACCTGGGTATTGACAAGATACACCTGCTGATCGGCGGCTCTATGGGCGGCTACCAGGTGCTGGAATGGGCATTAGCCGAACCTGCTGCCATTGAAAAGCTGTTCCTGCTATGTACCGGGGCATCGGAAAGCGCCTGGGGCATAGCCATTCATACCGCCCAGCGCCTGGCCATTGAAGCAGATTGCTCCTGGCAGGATGCTACTCCACAAGCCGGCGCCCGTGGCCTGAAAGCTGCCCGCGCCATTGGCATGCTTACCTACCGTAATTACCAGACTTTCGTGCGCACCCAATCTGACCCCGATAAAGATAAAACCGACGGCTTCCGGGCCGCTTCCTATATCAACTACCAGGGCGATAAGCTGGTGAACCGCTTTAATGCCCAGACCTACTGGCTGCTTACCAAAGCGATGGACAGCCATAATATAGCCCGCGGCCGTGCCGCTGATATGGCTACCCTGTTAGGGCAGCTTTCCCACCCGACCCTGCTGATGGGCATCACCAGTGATATACTTTGTCCGCCGGAAGAGCAGCTGTTCCTGGAAAAGCACATGCCGAATGCGACTTATCATGAGATTGATTCTTCTTATGGGCATGATGGGTTTTTAATCGAGTTTGAGCAAATTGGCGGGATATTGAAAGCGTGGATGCGCTTTTAACCTGAACAGTATGCGCTTTTACCTACTAGTGCGTGCGCTTTTAATACGGGTTGCACATGAGATTTACCAGAGATTTACTACTGTTGTTAGCCTGAGGGACATGCTTTTTACATGAGGCTTGGATAGCCTATTCTCTTTTTTTACTGATTACTTCTTGCTTGCTACCGCTTGCGCTTATTGGTACTTCTTGCTTGCAGGTTAAAAACAAACTGCGCCTGGCTGTTTTGGGCCTTGATGGGGCGTGGGAAGGCCGTGTGGGCTTGGGTTATAAGATTGGGCTTTATCAAGCGGATGACGCCAGCCAAGGTTTGTTTTTAATCCTGCAAGCAATGCGGGAGAGCGGGATGGCAGGTTGTGGGATAGCCCAATATTTGTGCCCCAGGTGGTTCGTATAGTTAAAACGCCTTTCTGTACTGAGCAATTTGGGATCCGCATGTTCTATTTGGGTGATATTGTGAGGGTTGTTATATTCGTGTAAGTCATTCATTATTAACCGAAAAACTTACTGAAATGCCAAAACAAAAAGGACCGGATTATTATACCGGGACACGCGGTGATGCCTGTTTTTATAAGATGGACGGGCAGTATTATGTTCGCAGGAAAAGTACATTGAGCGGAAAGCGGGTGAAGCGTGATAAGGCTTTTACACTTACACGGGTGTATGCGGAGCTATTGGGACAGGCATCGCGGCTGGCAGCGGCGGTGTACCGGTGCTTGCCAGGGGAAGACCGAAAGCATGCGCAATACCGGGCCATGACCGGGGAAGCGTTGAGAATGCTGAAAGAGGGTGTGGCGGCGGAGGAGATTAGTGCAAGGTTGGAGCAGATGTATGTGGTGAAGGAGGAAACGGTGGTGATGGCAGCGCCTGTTGTGCAAGTAAAAGTTTTGAAGAACGATCGCTCCAAAACAGCCATGGCCCGGCTAAAAGGAAAACGCCTTTTTATGCGGCTTCCTAAACAGGTAGATATTCATATGATGCCGGACGGACGCATGGAGATCAGGCTCACGAAAAAGACATATGTGAAGCGGGATAAAGCTGTTATATTTATGGAATAATATCCCTTATTCACGTTACCTATGAAGTATATTGTTGTTACCGCACTTCTTTTTGCAAGGCTGTCTTTTGCATTTGCCCAAACGTCAGCTACTGACGCTTCTGCCAAAACTGAAAGAGTAAAAGTTATTAAACTGGCTGCTGATAGCAAGCCCGATCTGGTGCCGTTTCCTATAGGCGTTACCGGTATCCGCATCATTCCCCTGTGTGGTGATACCGCAAGGCTGGGTTATGTGCAGGTGGGCATGATGAACAAGAAGATCAGCGCTGTGCCGGATAAACCCTGGGCAAATTACCTGCAGGATTTTACAGATGCACAGTATAAAAGTATGTTCAAAGATACCGGGGTACACCTGTTGTGGGTGATCAAAGACCTGCGCATTAATGAACGTACCTTTGCAATGAGTGAAAAAGCATTTGTCCGGCTAAAAGCAGATGCCTATGCATCCTCAGACCAACAGCATTATCATTTGCTCGCGCATTTTGACACTACTTTGATAAGAGGCGGTATGGATGTTACCGGTAAACATGACCGTAATATAGCGCAGATAGTACAGTTATTGCTGGAGGCCTCTGTTGCCAATGCTACTGCTGCTGTGAAAGATACGGCTCCCCTATTGGCTGCAGATATACAGGATAAGACAGCTGCAGAACTTAATACCTCTATTCTACTGGCCACTCAATACAATAGCGGTGTGTATCGCAGCTATGCCGAATTTTTAGCGAATACCCCTTCTGTCAGCAACTTTGATATTGCTATTGAGAGAAAGAAAGTAAATGTTTATGAAACAAAAGCAGATGGCAGCCGGGTGCTGGTAGAGCATCCCTGGGGTTTATGTAAAGATGGTGAAGTATATAAGTACATTCCCACTGCGCTGATCCCGCTGGAAAAGAGCGGCCATGCTTTTGTGATCTCCAATTACCTGGAAGCAATTAACCGGAAGAATAAATCTATCTTTTGGTCGGCTGTTGGAGGTGGTTTGGGTGGCGGATTGATCGGTGGGGCTGCCATGGGTGCGGCTGCGTCATCTTCGGCGGGGAATAGTGTGTACCTGGTAACAGCGATACCGTATATTAAGAAACAGCAGCCGGAAGCGACGACGGTGGATGTGGAGAGCGGGGAGTTGATGTTTTAGGTGTGGATGAATCTCGTAAAATGGCTTGACCTGTTGCGATAAGGCGTGTGTGGATATGGCAGGAAAAAGCGTTTCGATGACTGTTAGCAGAGAGAGTTTGACAAAGAATTGATTATATATTAAATTGATGGAATGATGAACATTTAGCTCATCAGAGTATGGAAAATTAATAAGAAAAGACACTATAACAAAAACTGTGTAAACATAGAAAATCGGGGTTCGTAGGAACTCCGATTTTTTTTACTTTTAAACTTTATACAGGCTACGAAACCCAAGGATTTTTTATCAGATGACTTTTTGAAGCAGTTTAAGACAGGCCAGCAACTCAATGATTTTCTGGGTCAGATCCAGAAGCGAGCCATTGAGAAGATGCTGGAAGGTGAGTTGGATGGACATTTAGGATATGAGAAGAATGACCAGGACGACGGTAAAATGCGCGTAATGGTTACGGGAAAAGAAGATTAAGATCCAGTATGGGGAATCAGAGATCAAAGTTCCACGTGATCGGGATACCAGTTTTAACCACATGATCGTTCCGAAACGGGAAAGCATGATAGAAGGTATTGAAGAGTGATTGTGTCACTTTATGCCAAAGGCATGAGCGTAAGTGATATCGAGGAACAGATTAAGGATGTTTATTAATTTAAAGTATCTGCGACAACGATCTGCCGGATCACCTCTCGGATAGCCGAAGAAATTGTAGCATGGCAGAACCGCTGCCGCTATGTAGTCTGGAAAGATCGACCATGACATGAAGGATATCTATGGAGTACCTACCAGGCTACCCTGCAGGCACTGGAAGCCAAATGGGGCAGCAAGTATGGTATGCTATCAAAAGCTGGAAGGACAATTGGGAAGAGCTGACTGTCTTCTCCGACTTTCCCCTTGGAGATCCGCCAGATCATCTACACCACTAACCTGATTGAAAACCTCAATGGTAAGATCAGGAAGTACACTAAAAATAAGCTCTCATTCCCTAATGATGATACGGTGCTTAAATCCGTATATCTAGCTTCGAGGGAAGCAACAAAAAAATGGACAGTGGCCATTAGAAACTGGGGTATTGTCCTGGATCAGTTTTTAACTATTTTTGAAAACAGGATCAGAATATACGTCCCATTACGAACTCCGTTTTTTGAAACTTACACAGTTCTTGAGATAGTCCCTAAGAAAAGGCTTTTAATAATACGCTATTGTCTTCTTTTATTTTCTTTTGTCACTAATTGATATATTACTGATGTCATAAATCTGCGACTTTCTGCAAGTTGATATATGAGACTTAATGAGAAAATGATTTCTCAGCTATTTCAAACAGGACTCAAAATTTATAAGCTGCGGGTAACTGCCCCGCAGCTTATAAATTTTCGCTTCTATATCTTTATACATCCAGCTTTTTCTGGGTAAAAATCTTTAGGCCAAATTGTAGTTGTATCATAGGTTACATTTGTAAAAATGGCTGACTCTATGTTAATACAAGTCATAATACATCCTTCTAACTTACAATCGGTAAAATCTGCGCCATTCACATTAACACCATTCAAATTTGCATTTTTAAACTTTGAACCTTCAAAATGGCAAGATATTGCTCTAGCTTCCTCGAGATTTGCGTTTTCAAATGTACACTGCATTGCAAAAGCAGTTATTAAACTAGCCTCCTTAAGATTCGTGTTCGTGAAATTTGCTCTAGTCAATACAGCTCCTCGAAAATCCGTATTGACGCAGCTAGCACCACTCATATCTGCATTTTCTAAGATTGCTCGGTGAAAATTTATATTATTCAGATTGGCTCCTATTAAAGAATCAAAAGGCAATTCAATGATTTCTTCAGTTTGACAATATATTCTCATGCTTCTTATTTTTACTGATTACCCCAATCAAGAGGATCAAATTTAAGTTCTTGTATAGGTTTAGCTAATGGAATTTGGCTGGGAGAAAGGCTTCCTGGAGTTACAGGGGGCTCCGTTCCATACAAACGTCCTGCAATGTAACGATGATTACCATCCACAAGAATGCCATCCGCAACCTTAATCGCTGGAGCTGGGCTGCCAGCCTCTAATTTCCTCACATACCGCTCAACGGCCGGTATAGAGACGCTAGGCTGAACAGTTTTCATATTTGACCCCTCTAAAGCTTGTTTGATAGTGCTTTCATTAACAACCAGCGGGGATACTTTTTCTGAAACTTGTGTGGTGACCTTTGCTACTTCACGGGAAAGCATTCCTTCCGCAATATTTGACAATCTCCCCAACATTTGAAATGCCTTTCCAATAGGAATAACAGACGCAATACTAATTGAAGCGTCCACAGAATTCAATGATCGTCCAGACTGTATATCCTTTCCAGTTACCAATGCCTGTCCACCATTTACTGCCGCATATACTGGATTCAAATTCTGATTTACTCCTGCTATAAATTCATTTGCTAATCCTAAGGTATATTGACCAGCAAATTTAATAGAAGATCCAAAACTTATTGGGGCTGTCATCGAATACTCTCTGCCAGTAACTAGCCCTATTTTCTTTATCTGGTCACCAGGACCACCAGGTTCGTCGCCTAAAAAGTCGTTATATCTAATCGGATTATCATAGTTAGACACATATGGACTCCACATCTCCATATTCTCAATCTTCGGATCTATCTGGTTCCACCTCCCTATCTGTGGATCAAGATTTCGTAACTGAGCATCATAAATATCCAGATCAAGCTCATCCGTGAACTCTATTCCATTATACTTTTTTCTATTCACCAGTTTCTCCGGCAACGCACTCGCACTAATCCCCGCCATCGTCAACCCAAACGGATAATAATGCGTTTCCTCCAATAAAGGCCCCGTGATATCCTGAACCACTACATTATCAAAGAACACATCCTGCGCAGTTTCATTGCTGGTATAAACATATAGGAACCCACTTTTTTCAATCGGCATCATATCTACCGCCAGCGTCTGCAGCTCGTCCGGCTCGCCTTTCACCTGCCGTACACCGCTATTCTGATCCACTAAGTTAAACTGATCATCGAACAATGCAAAATTCAGATAGGCTTTAGGTTTATCCTGCTGGTTCTGATCAGCATCCTTTTCTTTTAAACGCTGATAATCATTGCTGTTGAAGTTCCGGAAGGGCGACAGATTCTCTGCCTGGCGGGCAGCATGCGAACTACTGGAAGCAGCAGTGCCACCAAATACCTGCAGCAGGGAAGCCACCATATCTTCCGGGGAAACGCTCTTATTGTTCTTAGGACCGGTGGATTTATAAAATGCCCGAGCGCCTATCTGGATGGTATCGCCGGCCATTACTCTTAACACCAGTGAAGGACCGATCTTCTTGCCCCCATCTTTGGCATTTAACTTAGCCACATCGTGATTGCCGGGTGTTGTTTCATCCTGTGGGTAACCTGCTGGTTTGGCCGTACGGGTTTCATCCAGGTTGCTGAACAAGGCCGTTTCTGTGGCGGCTTGTTCAGTTTCCATGGTGGCAGCGTACATGCTGAAATCTGTTTGCTCGGTGAGTACAGTTCTGACATTGCCCAGGTGGTCTTTCAGGAAGTAGTCATATACGTAAGATACTGGTGTGGCATTCTTAAATACAGTACGGATTCGGCCTTCTTCATGGCTTACAAATTGTAAGGTATCATTCTGGTACACTAAGCCACCTATGTAAGTGGTGGTAGTGATCTTGGCAGGTGTAACCGTATTGTCTGTAACAATCTTATTTAATTTATTGCCAGCTGCGTCATACTGGTATTGAATATTTCCCTTGCTGGCAATTATTATCTTTTCCGGCAGGTTGAGATGATTATAGAGGATCGTATCTATACTCTTATTCCGGTCTTTTGTCAGGTTACCATTGACATCGTACTCATAATCGTCACCAGAATTGGTACCGTTGATAAAGTCGCCTAGCTTAGCAGTGGCAGTAATACTGGGATCTGCAACGGTAGCCAGCCTGTTACTGGTATTTGTGTTTTTGTAGCCGTAGGTCAGCTGATCTATGGTGGTTATGCCAGCTCCTACCATTCCCTTTTGCGTCATGGTACCAATATTGCCATTGGCATCATAGGTGATCCCGCTTACAGAAAAGTCCATCTGGTCTCTAGTCCAAGTTGTGCTGCCGCTGTTCTGCTGGGTATAATCGGCTACAGTTAAACGGTTTGCATTGTCGTAGTTGTAGCCGTATGCCCGCTGGATACCGTTGCTTTTACTCTTCCATTTGTTACCGGAGATATTGCCGTTGTATTGATTGGTTACAAAGCCATAATCGTAACTTAATTCCTGGCCAAACCAATTGGTACTGCTACCAGCAGTGGTTACAAAGCCTTTATTGATGCTTTTTAGCCAGCCGCGGAGGTTGTATTCATAGTTCAGTGTTTCCAGCTGAGAGGTGTTCACTACACCCAGGCGTTTGCTTTTTAACTGCCCTAGCTCGTCATAGGTATTTTCTGCTATTGTTTTAGGTGTACCAATATCGTTGGTCTGCTTTTTGATGGTTTTCAGCCGGCCTGCTGGATCATACAGGTTTTGCGTCATCACCGTGGTATTGGCTGTTACACCACTTTTGATATTGTTATGACGAAGATAAGTACTAAGCAGCTTCCCACTAAAATCATAGAGGCTGGTAACTACATCCCTACCTCCACTTACATTGTCCGAGATAGTTTGCAAGGTCCGGCCCTTGTCGGTATAATAAATAGTAGTAGTGAGCCATTGGTTGGTGCCTAATACTCTTATCTTACTGCCGGTTACCAGCCCTTTGGTCATATTACTGGTGCTAGTGATCACATCTGCATATGAGCTACCATAAGATTGTGGTTTAAGAAAATCATCAACCGGGTCTTGCTTTCCGGTAAAAGTATAGCTATCATAAAAAGTATAGGTCAGCGGGGTTAATGCACTGGCCGGGATATTGGGTAAAGGGTTGGTGACCGTAATACTGGTGATCCCCTGGTTGGCAGATGGATTGATCTCTGCCAGCATTTCATCTGTACCGGAATCAAAGCCGTTGTCGAAGGTGATACTGTTGGTGGCTTCGTATTCCGGCCTGCCATCATGAGATGCTACTACCAGATCTGCCACACCGGGAAAGGTATAGCTGATACTTTGGGTATTGCTGGTGGCGCTGTTCATGGTGGTCTGAAGGGCATCCCGGGTAGCGGAGGAATTATACAGCGCTGTCATAGTAGGACGGTTTAACCCATCATAAAAGGTCACCAGCCACTGGTTTTTGCCCTTTAGGTTTCCATCCCGGGTGAACACTAAGCGGTCCCGTACATCGTATACCATTTCGGTGGAATCTGCACCGGGCACCTTTTTCATGATCATCCGGTTACGGCCGTCATAACGGTACAGGAAGCAAAGCTCTTTAGCAGTGGTGGCATCAATTACCCAACTGTTGTTAATTAGTCCAACTGCTTTGGGTGGTATTACACAACGCAGGTTACCCAGGTCGTCATACACATAATAAGTACATAACCAGCCGGTATGGCCGTCTGCTGAGCCTGCGGTCAGCTCTACCTTTTTTAGTACAACATGATCTTCCTTGTCCTTAAATTCTACTATACGCAGGCCGCGTTCGTCCTTTGTTATATTTTTATACAGCTGGCCGGCTGTGTATACCTGGTTAGTGGTACTGGTTGGTATAACACCGGTAGAAATATCCCATATGCGAACGCCGTCAGCCGTTGTATTTACCTGGTATTGCAGCTCAATAGGTTTATTACCACCCTCCTTTGCCCAGCTGTTACCCGGTGCATAGGTTTTTAGCACACGGTTAAGAGGCGAAGCCTCATACTCTGTTTGCCCATAGTAAATGGTCTCTCCCACTGCTCCTGGCGCCGATGCTGCATCCAGATAAAAAGCCTTCTGCCCGTTAAACGGATCCGTTTTAAACTTTCCGTCATTGGTATTACCGGTTTTGGGTACGTAGGGCAGATACCTATATTGTTCCCGGCCATACGCATCGTATATCACCGGCGCTACCAGGTCTTTTGTACCAGGAGTAAGCGCTTTAGTGACTGTTTGCAATGGCCTGCCTAATCCATCAAAATACTGGGTGCTTTGTTTTACCGCATTTACATCTGTTGAAGAGGTTACTGCTGCCGGATCAGATGTGGGCATGCTAGGCTCCCAGACGCGGATGTAATTAATGGTGGTATTGTTATAAGCCGCTGGTGTTGTAACCGAGGTGGCAGTTGGACGGGTACTTGCATCCGGCTTGTTCTGAGCTATTCCTATATTCACTGTTCCCAACAGCACCAACCCTGTGAGCCCGATTAATATATATGAAAAAATTGTTCGCATGTGTGTTCTGTTCAAGGGTTATTAATTACTGGGTTACGGGTTTCTGGAACTGATAATCATATTGCTTCAGTATCTTACCATCTTTATCTTTTACTAGTTTCAGGCGTCCAAAAACATCATATTCATAATAAATAGTCCTTCCATTAGCATCTGTTTCACTTGTTATTCCCAATAATGGTGAATAAGTATAAGTTCCCACCATTGCATTAGCGCCAAGACCGGTCCGGACTTTATTTAGTTCGGTTCTTAAGGCCACATCGCTGGAGGGAGTATCCAAAATACTCTGCGTAATATATTTTTTCGCGGTATCATAAACCACTCCTTCCACCTTTGCTACCGGGTATTGAGCGTTGTATCCCCAGAGATAGGATTGATTAATATTATTCTGTTCATGATAAGATAGTAGATTTCCCTGTTCACTATAGGCATCAAAATAAACGTTGGGCTTATAACCCGAGTGAAAGACCGGCTGCCCCGCACTTGTGAAGGATGATTCTGTAAGATCGCTTAACGGGACTGCTGTTTCTATCTTGTAAAAAATATCCGGCTTGAAAAATCTGGAATAATATTGCTTATAACTGGTAAATACCCCTGATAAAAGTTTTGTTGAAGTTCCTCTTTGCAGAAATGTTTCCTGCTCTATTATAGGAGATAATATATGATTACTCCGCATTTTTTCTACAAACGACAGGTTACCGGTTACGGTGTAATCGCTCGGCCGCTTAAACTTTGTTATTAGTGTGCTGCCATCGCTTTTTACTATATCAATCCTGGTAGGCTCTCTATGAACATTATTCTGATAGTAGCTTGTTTTTATATTCACGATCTTTGAAGCCCCGTCGAAAATTGTTTCTGTATCGGCGACAGGAACAGGCCAGCTTGATACGTTATCATAAAATCTTACACGATAAACATACTTAGCATCTGGTGCCGTAGCAATTGTCATAAGTTTCACGCCTTTAAGTGTGGAACTTTCCATTACCGTGTAAGTGAAGCCATTTCTTTTTACCGGAACTCCCTGTGCATTATAAGCAATGATTGCTGTGGGTTTACCGTTTAATGGGTCTCCAACGCTTGGAATGGTAGCAAATACATCGGTTGATTCTTCTGCGTTATGATAATAATATTCCGTTTTCCCGTTTTCTCCATTATCCCCCAATAATTCGGTTACTTTGGAATATCCCACAGTACCTGATTGAGAAGACAGCCCCTGTGGAAACAGCGTTGACGACTGAATACCATAATAGCGGGCAGTGTAATCACATGGAATAACAACACCAGTTCCTATGATGTAATTTGAGCGGCTGATATCATAAGAATAAGCATAAACAGGAGTGGACAACAAGATGCCGCTGGAGATGCCATCATCCCCTTTGTAAACGAACCGGCGAACCGTCTGATTCCCCATGGCATCCTGGTCCGCAATTCTGCTAACCCTTATTCCTCCTCCCTTCCGGTATGTTATAGGAATTGGCTCTTTTTCCTGCCAGCTAACAGACATATAAAAAGACCACCCTCTTGTTGCCTGAATAAGCATTCTATAAGTACCGGTATCCAGATTACGATTATTAAAAGTGGGGCTTGGATTGGGCTGATCATAATTGGCCGTGGTACAACCTCCAACTGTTTCTATAATACTGCCATCATTGGCAATCTTCCATAAATTTGAGTATCCCAGGCTTACCAGATCTGACACATTAGGATCTACCTTTTGATAACTACATTGAATGGTTACTGGAATTTTAGCACTTTCTGATCCTATTAAGGGTGGAAGACGAAAGGTTGCACTTGTTACATCTCCTCCAGGATTATTGGAGTTAGACCGTATAAATGCAGACTTATCTACTGTTCTATATGCCTGTTCACCGTGAAGGTTGGAATAATCATGCAATTCGTATTCAAAATTTGTACTCCCACCGGTGGGATACTTAATAGAGTAAAGCACCCCATTCATAGCATAATTTGCTGACGTATCCGGGCTTCTATCAGCTCCTGTAAAAGATATAGGCGCCAAAGGGAACGTAGTTGTTGGCAAGAGGGTGGGATTAAGAATTCCGTTATAGTACCCCCAGTGATCAATTGATTTTGTATATATTGGTGGAAGACTATTGGGATTAATGTAGCTGAAACTATATGGAGGGTTCCTATTTACACCGGTTCCCAATTCGGCTACAGAATCTAATTTCAAGCGTTTGTCCTGGGTAAGGCTGTTAAAATAAGTATAATAAAATGCATACGCTTTAATACGGGCGCCATTATTATCCTTAATGATTATACTGTCAAGTTTTGATGGCTTTAACAGCCCTTGATTATCATCCAAATAGCCAACATCATTTCTGTCAGATACTTTAAATTCAACCGAGCCATTTGAGAATGTTATTTTCTGCAGATATGCGTCGCGGACGTCCTGCCGGGAAGCATCATAAGAGCGGAAGTCGTTTGCCATACCGGTAGGTGTCTGGCTCGTACAACCTGTAATATTCATCGCACCTAATTTGACATATATTTCGGATTGGCTAATCAGGCTGAGGCTCTTACCATAAGCATACGAAAAACTAATTTTCTCTGCAGTAGGGGCTACAATAGAATCAAGATACCAGGCTGTTACAGGAGATGAGTTTATATTCCTGTTAAAAGCTTCGACACCATTAAAATTTGTTAACTCAGCGTTAGAGGAAAGGAAATAGTCCTGTGTCATTTCAAATGTGCCGAAATAATACTTATACCCATCCCCATCCGTTGCTACCCATTTTCCCGCAGTATAGGTAAAATCCATATTATTCTTTTCATCAAAGAAAACAATAGAACCATTTGCCTTTTTGCCCAGCACAAACTTTCCACTATAAGCTCCAAAATGGTAACTGAACATATCCGGCTCAGCATCCATTTGACCATCATAGACATTATCAAAATATAATCTATCGTTTGGTTCAGTACTTGGGCTGTATAAGTAATCATTACCCAGGGTGTTAGCTGGTAATGCCTGGGAATTGTAATAGCCATGTCCAATGAAATCATCCTGCTGTCTTACCGTACGGGTAATAGCTCCGCCTGCTTTTAAAGTCCAGCCGAGCCCGACCCAGGATGCAGCCTGCAGAGTTTTTGTTCCGGTAGCATCGTATTGCAATCCTATATTTAACGAATGATTGCGCGTTGTAATATCACATAATGGTATAGAAATGTTGGGAGTACCATTATAAAAACTTACCGGTGTGTTTCCATATTTGGTAATTGAATAAGCGGTTGGTGAGGGCGGTATAACTCTGGTAGCGCGATATGGAGGTTCCTGGGCAAGGGCTATCAGGGGTAACCAACTAAAAATAAAGAATAGGCGTAGGACCTTACTAATATTCAAGCGGCTCATTTTCTTATTATTATAGATGAACATATAAACGAACAGTGCTCTAATAAGAGCGTAGTTTTATTAATTATTTTTCTCTAACTTTTCAATACGTATCAATAATTCATTAATCTGATTTTGACTTTGCTGTTTAAGACTGTCATTCTCCTTTTTGAGATCAATCAGATACAACGTCAGCTCCTCTACCTTATGCAACAGTTTTCTGTTCATATCTTCCACATCTATCCCATCCTTCTTAACTTCCTCCGCTACGGGCATACCGGGCAGATGTTTGTTTACTTTCACGAACTGCTCTAACTCCAATAAGGAAGGCAATTGATAATGCTCTTCAAACACATAATCCGGCCAGGCGGTATAAGACTTCACCTTTATTTTAGTAAAAATGGCATCTCCATTTACAGCCAGTTTATATCCTTCAGTATCAGTAGTACCAATACCTACATTACCGTTAGTGGCATTACTTGCCCCGGCCAGTATCAGATCGCCGTTAGATTTAAACAATAATGGAGCATAATAGCCACCTCCCTTTTTTACAGCGTAGAATTCCCATGTAGGACCTGTTAAATCAGTGCTGAAATAACCATCCTTTCGTAATGATGCCTCCCATAATAAAGGCTTGCCTGTTGCCAGATTAGTTGTGTTCTTTACCATGAATTTCATGTCCAGGTAGGCAGCTGCGTCTCCGTCACTGAGCATAGAGAACCCACCTCTTGTGGCGCCCATATCAATGGTCACTTTATCTGTGGTGGCGACTGTACCTATCCCAATGTTTCCAGATGCTGTGAAGTTATTTTTCAAATTCAGATTCCCATTTCCGTCCAGGAACATTAGCTGATCGGTATCTGTGGTGTAATCAATGGCGCCGTTATCATGGGCCAGCCAACGGAACCTGAAGTTGTTCTGCTTGAGGCCTGTTAATCCAAAGTTGATAGAGCCATTACTTTGATGCACAAAGCCCGACCTGAAATTGGAGGCAGCAAAAGTGGTTGTAATAGTATTTGTATATGTGTTTGTAAAATTAATGGTTGCAAACTCCTGTGCTTTTAATTGATGGGCAGTTGCCAATAGGCATACAATTCCCAGGATGATTCTTTTCATAAATAAGTTCTATTTTTTTATTGTTGCCTGCAGATCTTGTATCATCTGCTGCTGAGCCTCACTATCTTTTTTTAACTGGATAATATAAAGCGTTAACTCCTCGACTTTTTGCAACAGCTTTTTATTCATCTCTCCAATGTCCACCCCTTCTTTCTGCACTTCTTGCGCAGATGGCATATCCGGCAAGTGTTTGTTCTGTTTTATATATTTTTCCAGCAAAGCGATAGACATAGGCGCATATTTATCCTCAAACACGTAATCCGGCCATCCGGCAAATGGTTCAACCTTTACTTTTGTAAAAATGGCATTGCCATTCACTGCCAGCTTATATCCTTTGGTGTCTGTTGCTCCGATTCCTACACTGCCATCTGCTTTAAATGCTACCAGGTTCTGACCATAGCTGTTTATCATCACCACATTATTATTGTTTAACTTGGAAGCATTTTTACTCCTGCCATCCAATACTATTGCACCGGCAAATGCATCAGTGCTGGTAGGGGCCACATCATCTGCTTCACCTGTCAGAAAAAGGCCGAAAGGTCTCCCTGCTAGAGAACTTTTCCCTCTTATCCATGGGATGTAATTATCCGTTGTATTGGTAGCGTTTTCAAAAGACAGATAAGCGTCTGCCTCTGGTATATTTGCAACGGTAAACTTTGCGGATGGAGTTCCCTGGGGTCCTGTAATATGCAACCTTGCCAAAGGGGTTGTAGTTCCGATGCCAATATTAGCGGCGTGATCAATACGCATTGCTTCTGTAGTAACCCCACTCCCACTGCGCACAAAGAATTTTAAGGCAGAAAGCCGGCCGGCTGCTACTGTTCTTTCTACCTCTATGGCGCCGATTTCCGTACCTGCCATATTGAACTTAATAGCGCCCGCGGGGCCCAGCACATCCCAGTTATTGGTTAACTGTAAATTGGATGCGCCGTTTGTAAGTATTTCTAATCTCTGTGCCGGCGTTGTAGTACCGATACCTGCATTCCCTGTGGATTCAAAACGGTTAGCACTTTGCCCTAATGCTATATGTCCGCAGACCATGGCAGCGGCTAGTATTGTGTATTTTATCATAGTGCTTACTTTAAAATTTATTTAAAGCAGCCATGCGCTGCTCCATCTGCTGAATGTGTTGGCTTTGTTGCTCGTTCTCTTTTTTGAGCTCAATAAGGTATAGCGTTAATTCCTCCACTTTTTGCAGCAACAGTTTATTCATCTCTCCCACATCTAATCCATCTCTCTCTACTGCAGTAGCTTTGGGAATACCCGGCAGGTGTTTATGCTCATTAATATATTTCTCCACTACCGCTAAAGAAGGCAAAGCATAATCTTCACCGAACACATAATCCGGCCAACCTGTTTGCGTTACCTTTACCTTTTGTGCGAATATGTCGCCATTTACAGCCAATTTTGCCTGGGGAGTAGTTGTACCAATACCAACATTGCCTCCATTTGTAATAGCCATGCGGGGAACGCCTTGTGTAAACATTTTTATACCACCATAGGCGGCTAGCCAATAAGATGCTCCTGCTGTACTCCAGCTATCCATGGTCCATTGAAAACCATAGTTGGGGGTTGTTTTGCCGTCGTAGTTTAATTTGTCTGTTAATGCGGTGCCTATTAGTGCATCGCGGGCGATGTTTATACTACCATTTACGTCTGTATAAGGCAAAAGATAATATTTACTATTATCAAAATCGCACTTTATGGAACCCGAGCCAGTTGATGTAACATAGCCAGAAGGGGCCGTAGTTGTTTGTTCGAAAGGAGTAGTATTCAGCGGGCTACTGCCTGAAAAATCAGCTGAGGTACGATAGTAAATATTACCCCATTTATTAGTGGAACGGATCCATACTGCATCATTAAAAATGTAAAAAATAGCAGCTGCGGGATTGCCGGAAGTACATTGTATCTCTAATCCATCAAACCGGGTGGATGTATTATACTTATCTACCCGGATAACGTAAGAGCCCTGCATATTATAAAAGTTAGCATCTGCCTGCACATTAACTTCAATAACAGATGCATACCGGTGTGATAGTGAATTAATCTGCAATAGCTTATAGTAGTAAAAGTCGTTGGGAGATGCGGCTGTTTCCGTTGGGCCTAGCAATAGCCATCCATCATCCGCTGGCCTGGCTGCTGCAAAAGAGTTGGACAAACAAACAAAACACATGATCAGGGATAAAAATAAATTACGCATAATAAGGAGATATTTAAGTATAGAACTAATTACGGTTTTACAAAATTGGTTTTATAGTACGCATACTATCTGCATCCTCAAAAATTGTATCCTAACCTTAATTTTATAGGATCTGTTTTAGGTACATGCTGGTTATATAAAAAATCATACAGCAAAATCACATTGCCTTTCAGCTTGCTGTTGATCTTATATTTTTTGCTGATGCCGATGAGTGCACTCCCCTGCCAGTTGTCTACATCTCTTAACTGCTGCGTGTTCTGGAAGTTGCTGGTGTAATTCTCTTCAAAACCACCATTTATATAAAGGGTGCTTTTCAGCTTCCAGTCCAGGAAAGAGCGCAGGCCCATGCCCTGGCTGGAAAAACGGATATTATCAAACCCGGTGCCCATGCCTAATTTATAGGCCGCACCTACGCCTGCAGTGCCATTCTTATGGAATTTGTAGGCTACCTGCCCGGCAATATCACTGGTGGTAGGATAGAATTGTGTGGAGCGGACGAACTGCATGTTACCACCAAACTCCAGCCGCTGCAGAAAGCTTTTGGTCTTCATTTCATTGGGCTTGAAGTCCGGCATATCGGCAGCATTATCTACATCCGGGAATTTCTTCTTCAGCTCATTGAACTGTTCCCGGGCCTGCGACATCTGCTGGCTTACGGCAGCACGTGCATCCGGCCCGCTGCCGCCTAAACGTTGTTGAATGAGCTGCTCCACCTGGTTGCGGGTTTGCAGCCCTTCCAGGTTTTGCGCGGTATTGCTGCCGCCGGAGAGATTAAACAAACCGGCGAGCTTGGAATGCTTTTGCAGGAAGTCGTTATAGGCGGGTACTTTCTTCAGCACCTCCATGGCTTTGGCTTCTGCCTTCTTTTTGTCTTTGAGCACTTCTTTATACTCCTTTAGCTGTTGCCCGTAGTAATAAGCTTCCTTGTTGTATTTCTGAAGATCCTTGGTAAAGCCGGCGTATTGTGCCAGCTGCGCCTTCAATTGCTGCCGGCGTTCGCGGATGTAAGTTTTAATTTGCTCTGCCTGTTGAAATTTTGCCTGCAGGTCCTGCACACTTTTCAGGGAGCTGCCCACCTTATCTTGCAAAGCTTTGGACTGGCCTCCCAGATCTTTAGCGCCTTTGAGAAAAGACAAAGAGTTCTGTAACGTATCCAGGTAACCGGAGTAATTGGCGCCTAATGCAGATGGGTTATATTTCCCTGCTTTCTGCTGCAGCTTTGATCTTAAATTGCCGAGTGAATCAATAGAATGGCTGAAAATATTTTTTGCAGCAATGGAATCGATCTTTGCCAGTTTGGATTGCATTCCTTTTTCCTGCTTTTGCAGGCGTTGCAAGGCTTTGGCGGTGCGTTTGTCAACCTGCTGCTGCACTTTTTGTGATTTGCCGGATACCTGGGAGAAATACTTAGCGGGCACTTTCTGTAAAGTGCTGTCCTGGGCACAAACTATATTCACAATGAATAATAATAAAATAGGTACTCCGTAGAAATATCGCATATAGGGATGGGTTAAAAACTTTCGCGGCTGCAAAATACATCGAATTTTTATCCGGGCAACCGAACTTTTGTGTTATAAATTACTGACTGTTAACGCATTAATATTTTTTATAATTACAAATTAGATGAATAAAGTTAATGGTTTGTGGAAGCAGAGGCTTTACTATCATCAAAAAGCATCACTACTTACATACTTTCTAAGCCTACTTTATATCAAGCAATTTATTTGCCCATACAATAAACTCTTCGGGGTCTAACATTGAGAAATAATGGGGATGCCTTGTTCCATCGGGCTTAAACCCTTTGCCTAAGCAGTTCACGAACTCCGCATTCTTATTTCCCAGTAGCTTAAGTTGGGAAATACAGCCAGACAAATCAGCAGCATTTATGATCTCATAAGAGCCTCTCCTATTCTCTATTATCCAATTAATGTCCGGATCGCAGTACAGCCTTACCGGAATAGCAGCCAGATATTTTGCGTTACCGCCATCTTTTGCTTCCGGGTAAAATGATGAAACTTCTTCGTATTTCTCAGGATGCTCAGCGGGGCTTCCTCCATACATAATCTTAAATCTTCTAAGCATTTCCTTACCTTCTTCAACACTACTTTTTGAAAAGTTTATTGTTACTCCATAGGTAAAGCTGTTCCATAATCTTTTCATGTTTAATGGCGGATCAACTCCAAATACTGCATTGGGTTTTACTAGTGCAGGGGTATTTAACTTATACGCCTGCTCTGTATAGAACATAGCCCTGTGTCCACCTAAAGATTGTCCGCCTATAATAAACTTATCTTTTGGGATGTTATACTTTTTAACTACTTCCCGGATTAAAGCCTCCAGTCTTGTTTCATACAGATTGTTCGTATCTACAACTGTACAATCGTCAACAAGATAGGGAATCACTACTGTGTATCCGGCTTTCACAGCTTCTTCCGGCAGCCTGGTTTCTTTCATTACCTTGTCCGGAGCTGTACAAAAACCGCCGATTACTACCAGCAGTCCTTTTGATGCGGCCCCGGGGATCAGGGCTGTGTAATAGTTCTGCGTGTTATCTCCTTTTGTTCTGTAAACAGTTTCACTGCTCTGCGCAAAAGCCGGCAGCTGGAATATAAGGAATAATAACGGAAGTAGTTTTTGCATATTACTTTTATTGATTCCGGCTTTATTAATTTTGATTCCGTAGGGCATCTTAATGGATCATGCCTCTATTATTTATCTTTCCATGGCTATTGGCAATTGCATTCTTACAGATACAGCTTTGCCCTTGCAGGTTCCCGGTTCCCATCTGGGCATTGTTGAAAGAGCCTTTAAGGCTTCTTTTTCCATAACTGTTATTTCCTGAGAAGCCTTATCCATTATTTTCATCCCTTTCAGTTTTCCTTTTTTAGTGACTATGAATTCCATCTTTATAGATCCCTGAAAATCGTCCGGTTCCTTCGGCTCGTGAAAATGAGCTGAAAAATACCTTAATATATCTGTAGTTCCTTTCCTGTATTGGGGCATTTTATCTACCCATACATATATTTTCTGTTTCAAAATTGAATCATACACAGAAATACAATCTTGTTGTTCTTTCTTTTGAGCGTGCGTGGCACTAATTCCAATAAAAAAGCTGTATATAATTGCCGGGTATCTTTTCCTCGTTACTTTTGAAAATTTGCTTAGTCAATTTACAATCCTAAACGTCAAATTAATCCTTTCCCGCATAGGCGTTGTTGATTTCGCGATCCTGTGCTCCCAATGGTGCTGCAGATCTCCCTTCATGATCAGCAAAGATCCATTGGTTAAGGTCAGGGAGTATTTTCTTTTATGATCTTCCTTGTACCTGAAATCGAACTTCCGGGCCTGCCCCAAGCTTACAGAAGCAATTAAAGGACGCGGACCCAGCTCCTTTTCATTGTCGGCATGCCATGCAACGGAATCATTACCGTCCCGGTAATAGTTAAGTAACACGCTGTTGAAATGTTCATGGGAAAATGCTTCCACACGCAGTTTCAGATCAAGCAGTTCATTGGTCCAGGGATGGGGGTCAAAGGATTTGCCGGATAATTTGTAAGCGCTGTTCGGGTCTCCAAACCATGCCGTGAGCCGGGGCGGTAAAACCTTTTTACCGTACATCTCCACCTCGTACTGTTTCCAGGGTGTGCTGCTGATCAGATGATCCAATAAAGCTATAGCTTCTTTGCCGGGAATAAACCCCGGCGTAAATTCCAGGAGGTTTTCCGGGAAGCGGAGGCCTTCATTATCATCAAAAAAACTGAGCTGTTCCATGGAAATTGTTAGGGCAATGTTTGTGCCTGGAATGGAGGCGGGTGGCCATGATGCCAGTTCCCACAAGAAATACAAATCAGTACCACCTAACCTTGGCGTCATCAAGAGGCATAATATTCCCGGATCTAATTTCCCGCATGCCTATTTTCTTTAATTTTTTATACCAACGATAATATGCCTCATATGCATCATCTATAGCTTCTCCCGAAATTAAGGCTGGAGATCTATTTATTTCATCAACTAAAACAGGATATGGGGAATAAAAGAATGCCTTCTCAAAAGCCAGCTGATTAACTATAAAAAGTGCCTCAACCTGGATTGAATAATTTTTAGTTGTCCCCATGTAGATTTTAGAAACTAATGGATTATAGCACATAACCGGCAGTGCACAGATCCTTGTATCTCCTCTCATTTGCAATAATTCCCCTATTGCCTCAATCGTATCAATAGAAGTATTAGTAAATGGAAGTGGATATGCACCGATTTTATGAAGGCTGTCCCCAGCTAAGATTATTCTATAATATTTAGAATCTTCCTTGCGGGAGGAATTTGCATTACTGATATCATTTCGCCCGGCTGCCACAATCTTAAATATAGACTGAGATACCGCATTTCTAAAGTTAAATACCAGAAGAACTACAAAGAATATATTTTTCACTTTTATCGTTTTAATACAGCAACTCATCTTCCCCATGCCCCCAGCAGCATTTACAATATAACCTCCAGATATTCATGATAACTTAAACCCTAACAAACACTCGCCCACCTTCAAACATCTACCCCTCAAAATACCCCCTTTTTCTCAACCTCCACCACAAAACCCACCCCCTCATTATTACATAATAATTAATTGTTAATTCACAATCATTCGTTATTTTTAGTAAAAATAAATATAACCTACATCCCCAGCTCAACCAAAACATAAATTCTACCTGGTATGAAGAACACTTTCCTTAAAACCTGTTTGTGTGCCGTATTCTTATTTGTTTCCCTATGGTCTGTAACACAAGCACAACAAATTTCCATCAGTGGCGCGGTCACCGACAAAACCACCGGCGCAAAAATGGCCGGTGTAACCGTTAGCGTGAAAGGCTCCCTGAGCGGCACTATTTCAGACGCCAGCGGTAACTTTAAGCTCAACACTTCCCGCAGCTTACCATTAACGCTGGTATTTTCCTATGTAGGATTTAAAAGTGAAGAAGTGGTGGTAACTAATGCCGGCGAATCGCTGAGCGTACAGCTGTCATCCACTGAAGTGCTGGGACAGGAAGTAGTGGTAGCGGCCAGCCGCGTAGCGCAAAGCATCCTGCAATCACCGGTATCTATTGAAAAGCTGGATTCGCGCGCTATTAAAGCTACCCCTGCACCGACATTCTACGATGCCCTGGCTAATATGAAAGGTGTAGAGATGAGCACGCAGAGCCTCACCTTTAAATCAGTGAACACCCGCGGTTTTAACAGCAATGGTAATACCCGCGTGCTGCAGCTGATCGATGGTATGGATAACCAGGCGCCCGGCCTGAACTTTTCTGTAGGTAATATAGTAGGCATTACAGAGCTTGATATGGATAACGTGGAGCTGCTGCCCGGCGCGGCATCTGCCCTGTACGGGCCAAATGCGCTGAATGGCATTGTGCTGATGAACAGTAAAAATCCTTTTGAGCACCAGGGGTTGAGCGCTAATGTTAAATCCGGTATATTATCAGATGATGGCCGCAGTAAAGCCACTACCGGTTACTACGATATAACAGTACGTTACGCGCATGCGTTTAATAATAAATGGGCCTTTAAAGTAAACTTTGGCTACATTAAAGCAGACGACTGGCAGGCTTACGATAACCGCGACCAGAGTATCCTGAACGGTCATAACCTGCAGGATGGCACACGCGCCAATAACCCGGCCTATAACGGGGTGAATACCTATGGCGATGAGACCAATGTAAACATGTATGCCAACCTGCGGCCCGCAGCGCTTACGCCCAACAACCCGCTGGGTATGGGTATTGCGCAGCTTTCCGCTGCTACCGGAGGCCTTATTACCCCGGCTCAGATCTTTGGCGCTTTTATGCCGGACAGCGCCAACACCTTCGTATCCCGCACCGGTTACGACGAACGCTCCCTGGCAGATTATAATACCAAGAACATGAAGATCAACGGCGCCATCCACTACCGTATCAGGGATAACCTGGAAGCATTTATACAGGGCAGCTATGGTACCGGTACTACAGTGTATACTGGTGCTGACCGTTACTCTATTAAAAACTTCCGCATGGGGCAATATAAGGCAGAGCTGAAAGGCAGCAATTTCTATGTGCGCCTGTACACCACCCAGGAAAGGGCGGGCGACAGCTACGCCATCGGAACTCTAGCCCAGGGTATTAATGAAGCCTGGAAGCCCAGTGCCGGCGCTAATGGCTGGTTTGCCCAGTATTTTGGCGCTTATGCGGGGGCCGCATTACAGACCTTCAGCACCGCCTTCCAAACTGCGCTTGGACAAGGTCAGAACCCGGCGCAGGCATTTGCCGCCGCCACCGCTGCTGCAAAAGGCGGCTCCACCAATTTTCATAACGGTGCAAGAGCCTTTGCTGATCAGGGCAGACTGACGCCCGGCACAGCAGCCTTTGACAATGCGGCTGATACCGTTAAAAGCAAAGCCATTCCCGGCGATGCCAGGGGTGTAGGCGCCAAATTCAATGATAAAACAAACCTGTACCAGGCAGAGTTCATGTATAACTTCAGCGATCTGATACCTTTTGCTGAAGTGCTGGTGGGCGGCAACTACCGCATATATGCCCTCAACTCCGGCGGCTCTCTTTTTGCCCTGGATGATAACGGCAAAGAATTCCGCATTAATGAATACGGCGGTTATGTGCAGGTGGCAAAAAGCCTGGTGGAAGATCACATACACCTCACCGGCTCCATCCGTTACGATAAGAACGAGAACTTTAAAGGGCAGTTCAGCCCCCGCCTTTCCGCGGTATACACCTTCCTGAAAACGCATAATATCCGCGCTTCCTATCAAACCGGTTTCCGCATTCCCACCTGCCAGGATCAGTACATTGACCTGCAGACGCCGCAGTACCGCCTGATCGGCGGCATCCCCTTAATGATCGACCGCTTCGGCCTGAAGAACGGACCCATATATACCCTGGAATCCGTACAGGCAGGCAACCCGCAGCAATACCAGTTCCGCGATTTTGAACCGGAGCGCATTGTAGCATTTGAAGTAGGCTATAAGGGACTGTTTGCCAATAAGGTGCTGGTAGATGCTTATGTATACAGCAATAACTTTAAGAATTATAACGGCGTGCAGGCACTGGTAAAACCTGACGGTACAGGCGGCAGTCAGATCTACTCCATCCCGGTAAACCTTGACAGGGATATTAAATCCTGGGGATGGGCATTGGGCATAGACTATTCCCTGCCGCTGAACTTTGTAACAGGTGGTAATATTTCCTATAATGACCTGCGGGATGATGAAGGGCTGACCAGCGCAGGCGTAATGTGGAACACGCCTAAAGTGCGCTACAACCTGTATGTAGGCAACCGTAACATTGCCAGCTCTAATTTCGGCTTTAATGTTACCTGGCGCTGGCAGGATAAGTTCATCTGGAACTCCACCTTCGTATCTCCTGCTGTGAATACACGCGCCCTAAGCGAGATCCCTGCCTACGGCACACTGGATGCGCAGATCAGCAAATTCTTCCCGAAAGCGAAAACCACTGTTAAGATCGGCGGCGCTAACATCCTGAAGAAAACATATATACAATCATGGGGTAATCCTACCGTGGGAGCGCAATACTATGCTTCCCTGGGGTATAACTTATAGCTTACTCACTCCTTAAATTGGCGAAGGTCCTGGCTTAGCCAGGACCTTCTATTTTGTTGTAACCCCCAACCGAGTTGGGATATCTTTAAACTATACGTTAAATCTGAAGTGCATCACATCGCCATCCTTCACCAGGTATTCCTTACCCTCAATACGCAGGCGGCCGTTATCGCGGGCAGCAGTTTCTGAGCCATACTTCACATAATCGTCGTAGGCGATCACCTCTGCTTTAATAAAGCCTTTTTCAAAATCGGTGTGGATCACGCTGGCGGCCTGCGGCGCTTTCCAGCCTTCGTGGATGGTCCAGGCGCGTACTTCCTGTACCCCTGCCGTAAAATAGGTGATCAGGTTCAGAAGCTTGTAGGCAGAGCGGATCAGGCGGTTCAGGCCGGGCTCTGTGAGGTTGTATTCTGACAGGAACAGCTCTTTATCGGCCGGATCTTCCATTTCGGAGATCTGGGCTTCAATGGAGTTGTTCATAACAATTACCTGTGCGTTTTCGCCCTTTACGGATTCTTCCAGGGCTTTGGAGAATTTGTTGCCGGTATGCAGGGAGGCTTCATCCACGTTGGCTACGTATAATACCGGCTTTTCCGTTAACAGGAACAGGTCGGCAATAGCGCTGCGGTCTTCCTTGCTTAATCCCAGGGAGCGGATGTTCTTACCCTGCTCCAGGCATTCCTGGCACTGTTTCAGGGTTTCGTATTCCTTTTTGGCTTTGGGATCGCCGCCGGTTTTGGCCATCTTTTCCGTACGGGCAACCTTCTTTTCCACGGTTTCCAGGTCTTTCAGCTGCAGTTCGGTATCAATGATCTCTTTATCGCTTACCGGGTTAATAGGTCCCTCTTCCCTTAATATATTATCGTCTTCAAAGCAGCGGATCACGTGTACAATGGCGTCTACCTCGCGGATATTGGCCAGGAACTTGTTACCCAGGCCCTCTCCTTTGCTGGCGCCTTTTACCAGGCCGGCAATGTCCACAAATTCGATGGTAGTGGGCACTACGCGGTTAGGTTTTACCAGCTCTTCCAGCTTGAACAGCCGGGCATCCGGCACATCCACCAGGCCTACATTCGGCTCAATGGTGCAGAACCGGTAGTTACTAGCCTGTGCTTTGGCGCTGTTACTAACTGCGTTAAATAAAGTTGACTTTCCTACGTTCGGCAATCCTACTATTCCTGCTTGCAACGCCATTTTTTAAAAATTTGCCCGCAAAGATAGGGGAAATAGTTGAATAGTCGATGGTCCATAGTCCATGGTCCATAAAACGGTGCGGGTGGCGGGTTTGCGGGGATAAGAAGATGGTTCATAGAGCATAGGCTGGTGCGGGGAGGAAGATTTGCGGGGGATTCCGGTGCAAAACACACAATAAACCGTGATCCATGGACTGCCGGCCCCCCGAAGTACGTTATGGACCATGGACATCGACTAGGGACTATTTCCACATATCATTTTTAATTTACAATTTTAGCGTTTAGATTTGGCAGATGGACTTTGATCTACAGATCATTGCCTATATCATTTAAGCGCAATATAAACCGTACGCAGAGCACCATGGACGATGGACCGTGGACTAAATAACAACTATGGCATTAAACTACATCTGGATCGCTTTTTTTGTGATCGCGTTCATAGTGGCGCTGATCCGCCTGATCTTCCTGCATGATACCACCGTATTCTCTACCCTGATGACCGGTATGTTTGACAGCGCCAAAACCGGCGCGGAAATATCCCTGGGCCTGGCCGGTATCATGACCTTCTGGATGGGCATTATGCGCATAGGCGAAAAAGCAGGTATGATTGGCATTTTTGCGCGGGCGGTAGATCCGCTGTTCTCCCGCCTGTTTCCGCAGGTGCCCCGCCAGCACCCGGCCATGGGCTCTATTGTGATGAATTTTTCCGCCAACATGCTGGGGCTGGATAATGCCGCTACCCCGGTAGGCCTGAAAGCCATGAAAGAGCTGCAGGAGGTGAACCCTACTCCGGATACTGCTACCAATGCCCAGATCATGTTCCTGGTGCTGAATACGGCCGGCATGACCATTATCCCTACTTCTGTGATGGCCATGCGCCTGGCCAATGGGGCAGCCAACCCGGCAGATATTTTTATTCCTACGGTGATCGGTACCTTTATTTCCTTCATCAGCGGTATTATAGCCGTGGCGCTGTACCAGCGCATTAACCTGTTTAACCTGCCCATGCTGGTGTTCTTAGGTGGTTTTGGCCTGCTGATGTGGGGCCTGTACGCCTGGATGCACAATATGCCACCTGCCGAGGTAGCCACTTATACGGGTATGCTGGGCGGGCTGGTGATCTTTTCCATCGTGATCTCTTTTTTGGTGCTGGGGTTTGTAAAAAAGATCAATGTGTACGAAGTGTTTATTGACGGCGCAAAGGACGGATTTTCTACCGTAGTATCTATTATCCCTTACCTGGTGGCCATCCTGGTTGCTATCAGCGCATTCCGCAGCACCGGCTGTATGGATTACATTGTGAATGGCATTGGCAGCCTGTTTGCCTGGATGGGCTTTAATACCGACTTCGTACCGGCGTTACCGGTAGGCCTTATGAAAACCCTGAGCGGCGGCGCTGCCCGCGGGTTAATGGTAGATACCATGCAGCATTATGGCGCTGATTCCTTTGCGGGCCGCCTGGCCTGTATCATGCAGGGCTCTACCGAAACTACTTTTTATATACTGGCCGTGTACTTTGGCTCTGTAAATATCAAGAACACCCGTTATGCCCTCACCTGCGGTTTGATTGCCGATGTAGTAGGTGTGGTAGCCGCTATTATACTGGGATACCTGTTCTTTCATTAATTACAAATTGAATTATGAATTGGGTAATTCGTAATTCAATTTGTATTTTGCGCGTTCGCACCCACCATGCGCTATCTCATATCAAAACCTTTTCATGACTATGAAGAAGTCTCTCCACGAAGACTGGATAGCCGTTATTATCGCTTTTCTGACAATTGCACTGGTATGTAGCGGCCTTAAACCGGCGTTACCAAAATTTGGAGCCTGGAATACGGGCGGCGGCTTATGGGCGCAGCTTACAAGCCCGGGCCTGTTACGCCAAACCGGGATCCTTTTCCTATGGGCTTTAGGCAGTCTGCTGCTGGCACGCCTGCTGGCCAAAGACATGCAACCCGTAAAGCTGGCAGTAAGCCTGCTGGGTATTGTGCTTATTACCTTAGTGGCACAGCTGATCACCAGCAACAAGATCGTTAAGGATTTTGGTATTGAAGTGGTGTTATTCAGCCTGTTGCTGGGCCTTTTCATTAACAACGTGCTGGGCGTGCCTGCCTGGCTGAAACCTGCCATACAAACGGAGCTGTTCATCAAGATCGGTTTGATATTGCTGGGCGCCAATGTGCTGTTCCAGGATATTATCAATGCCGGCGGGCTGGGGATCCTACAATCTGTGGTGGTAGTTTTTACGGTATGGTATTTCTCTTTCTGGATCTGTAAAAAGCTGGGGCTGGATGATGAGTTCAGGATGATGATCTCCAGCGCAGTATCTATTTGCGGGGTATCGGCCGCTATTGCTACTTCCGGTGCTATTGAGGGCGATAACCGTAAATTATCGCATGTAATATCGCTGGTGCTGATCGTAGCCATTCCCATGATGCTGATCATGCCTTACATCGCTATTTGGGCGGGTATGTCGCCCGCAGTGGCCGGGGCCTGGCTGGGCGGCACTATTGATACTTCCGGCGCCGTGGTAGCCGCAGGTACACTGTTGGGCGAAGAAGCGCTGAAATACGCCACCCTGGTGAAATTTTCGCAGAATGTATTGTTAGGTCTTGCCGCCTTCTTTATTTCCGTATACTGGACGGTTACTAAAAAAGAGGTGAGCGCCGATAAAAAGCCGGGACTGAAAACCATCTGGGAACGTTTTCCCAAATTTGTGCTGGGTTTCGTATTAGCGTCCCTGTTATTTTCCTTTGTGCTGCCGCGGGATGTAGTGGCTGCTGCCAAAGGATCGCTGAAAGAGCTGCAAACATATTGGTTTGCGCTGGCCTTTACCTGTATAGGGCTGGAAACCAAGTTCACTGATATTTTTAAGATGGAGAACGGCCGTCCTGCTATGGCGTTTATTATTGCGCAGCTGTTTAATATTTTCTTTACGCTGGTAGTGGCGTATTTGGTGTTTGGGAAATTGGCGGGGTAGGTAATTAATAATTAAGAATGAATAATTAATAATAAAGGAGGCAAGCGTTCTTATAACGCTTGCCTCCTTCATTTTGAAATTAAAATGCAGGTTAATAATCGCTGCATTTTAATTATTAATTGTTAATTATTCATTCTTAATTACTGGTCCCACCACAACTTATCCGACAATGCTCCTACAGGAGGTACATTCGCCGCATTACGGCTGGTTTCAATAGTGGGATAAGCTACCCGGCGGATGAAGGTGCTTAACACGGCATTCTCCGGCAGGTGAAAATCCTTGTACTTATAATCAAACCTTCTTGCATCTACCCATGCTTCCGGGTTCAGGAACATGGCCACGTATTTTTCCTTCATGATCAGGTCAAGGGTAATGTTGGCGGCGCCTACGCTTACAGCGGCATTATTTACATAGCTGTCGCGGTTGGCAGCGCTAACGCCTACTTTATCCATATTGGCCCTGATACCATCCAGGTAAGCAGCATACGCGGCTGGCTTGTTACCGGAACGGAAGTATGCTTCTGCAGCAATGAACTTACACTCTGCATAGGTGATCAGCAGCAGCGGCGCACCGCCCCTTGAATAAAACCCGTTCACGGAAAGATAGCTTTCATCTTTGGTGGTACCGGTACCCACCCTGCCCTTGCCGTTAATGGTACCGCGGTAATCGCCATAGCGGGTGGTGTCGGTGATCAGTGGCAGGCGCGGGTCAAATACGCCAAAGGTGCTATCGTTTGTTGCAGCCACAAAGTGCGTGCTTAACCAGCCATCCAGCAAAGCCTGCGTATTGTTGTAAGCGGCCTGGTTCCAGGGGCTGCGCGACTGAAATTGCGTAAGCTGCGCATCATTATTATTGCCGGTGTATGCGCTGCCCAGGGCTGCCAGCACTGCTGCGGGATCATAATCAGCGGTTTTGGTGATGCGGTTCAGCAGTCGTGCTTTTAATGCGTATCCGGTTCTTCTCCAGGCAGCAGTATCACCATGATGCAGCAGATCGCGGGTAGCATCCAGCAGGATCTTGGGATCGGTTTTATTCAGATCGGCCAGGCCGGCATCTATCAACGACAGGCATGATTGGTATACTGCTTTATCGGCATCATAATGCGGTTGAATAAAATTTCCGCTCAGCGCTTCCGAATACGGTACTGATCCAAAGAGGGAGTTCATGATGCTAAGGTTCAGCGCCATCATAATTTTAGCAGCGCCGGCATGCCCGTATGCGCCTACAGAATCGGCCTGTTTGATAAGATCGTACAGATCGGCCATGGTGTTATAAGTAGCTTCCCAGGTGCCGCTGTAATCTACTTCATCATACGTATCTGTGCTGCTGGCCGTATTGGGAGAAGCCAGGTATTGCACAAAATAAGAGGTAAAATCGCCTGTACGGTATACCGTATAGGCGGTATTATAGGTAGTGCTGCCCAGCAAACCATTGAGGGGCGCAGTTTCCGATATGTTTGGATTTTTGTTTACATCCAGGTATTTCTTACACCCTGTTATTATAAACAGGCTGCAGCAAATAACGGCTATGATCAATCTTTTCATAATGCAGCGCTTTAAAAGGTAACGTTGATACTGGCTAAGAAACTCCGTACTGCCGGATAAGTGAACCCGGCAAATGCATCGGCATTGCTGCTGGCATTAAAGGAGCTGGATTCCGGATCAAAACCAGTGAATTTAGTATGCAGCCACAGGTTATTACCGGTGAGGGTAATATTGGCGCCGCTAATGAAATGTGTTTTAGACAGCAGTTTGGAAGGCAGCTGGTAAGAAAGGCTTACGTTACGTAAACGTACCCACGAAGCATCTTCTATAAACGCTTCTGTTACTCCCCGGTATATGCGGCGGTAGTAGCCATCCCCATAATCCTTACCATCGGGGCCTAACTTTTGTCCCAGGTACACAGGTATGTTATTGGGTTTTCCGTCTGAAAACACGCCATCAAAGGTTTTCATCTGGTCACGGTTCTCTGTTATTTTAGAAGCGCCGAAAGCTGCCAGGAAGTTGGCAAACTGGTTGTACTTTTGCACGCCCTGCCTTGCATCAAACAAAAAGGAAAAACTGAATGCTTTATAGGTAAAGGAGTTGGAAATGCTGCCGATCCATTTGGGTTGTGAATTGCCCAGGTATTTCTGATTGGTATTGATCACAGGGAACCCCGCCGCTGAACCGCTGCTCTGGATCAGCATAGGCCGGCTTTTGTCGATCAGTAAGGGATCTTCCGTGGCATCACCATAATACCGGGCATAGCTTCTGCCAAAGATGGCGCCTACCGGGTAATCTACAATGTACTTCATAGTAGCGGTGGAGCTGGCATAACCGAATTGGGAGCCTACCACTATCTCTGTTACTCCTTCTTTTAAAGCAAGTACCTTGTTACGGTTAACGGAAAAATTCACCCTTGTGTCCCAACTAAAATCCCTTGTTTTAACCGGCGTGCCGTTCAGGGATATTTCCACACCCCTGTTCTGGATAGAGCCTGCGTTGGTATAATAGCTTTCATAACCGGAGCTCGAAGGAATGGGTACGCTCATCAGCAGATCTTTACTTTTGGAAGTGTACCAGGTAAAATCAATGCCTATACGATTTTTCAGGAACTTTAACTCCGTACCTGCTTCAAAGGTGTTTGTAAATTCCGGCTTCAGATTCGGATCAGTTTTTAAATCGCCTCTTGTCCAGCCAATAATGCTGTTATCAATAGGCCCGTCGGGCAGCGTTTCGTAACCTGCAATGAGTTTCTGGGTCTCCGCATCCTTCCCTATCCTTGCCCAGGAAGCGCGGAGCTTACCATAGCTCAGGATATTGTCCTGCATTTTTAAATGATCTGTAAATACATAACCTGCGCTTACGGAAGGATAGAAGAAATGATTGCGGCCGGATGGCAGCGTGGAGGTGAAATCTTCCCGGCCTGTGAGCGTCAGGTACAGGTAATTGTCCCAGCTCAGCGTCCAGTCTGCAAATAGACCAATAATCCGGTATTTGTCATCAAGCTGCTGCCCTACTACCCGTTTGGCATTCTGCATTGCCAGCACATCCGGGATATCCAGCGTATCGCCTTCTGTTCTTACCTGTTTCAGCTTGTATTCATACAGGTCATGCCCCAGCTTCAGATCTGACGTTAAGCGAGGTGTGATGTTATTTTTCAGGTTGGCAATAAATGTGCTGTTCAGTATGCGTTTATTGGTCTGGTATTCATGTACAAATCCAGGACCAGCATCACCATTGGGTACTTCGTCTGCCAGGCCTTTAGGCCCTGCAGCAGTAAAGGTTCTGGCATCGGTATAGAAATCCGTACCTACGCGGTAGATCAGGTCCAGCCATTTGAAAGGCGAATAGGTGGCGTTCACGTTGCCGATCACCCGGTTCACGTTGTCCACAAAACGGTTGTGGTACAGGGTGTACATGGGATTGTCTGTACCGGCGCTATAGGTCTTTTGTGTACCGTCCGGCTTAATATAATCCGCCACATTCCAGCGCGGCGACCAGTAGATCAGTTGTTCCCCATAACGGTCTGCATTTACGCGGGTGCCGCCGGAGTTGATATAGTTCATAGATGCCCCCATCTTGAACTTTTCGCTGAAGCGCAGCTCCCCGTTTAATTTCGCAGAGTAATTCTTGTAATCGCTGAAAGGTATAACCCCATCCTGGTTCAGCTGAGAAAACGATGCAGCAAATATTGCTTTTTCCGTACCACCGCTCATGTTCAGGGTATTACGTACCTGTTTGCCTGTGCGGTAAGCCTGTTTGTAGTTGTTAAACAGCTGTGCAGGATGTGTTGGATCCAATTGCCTGGCCTGTTCTATTGTAGGGCCCCAGGAGGGCCAGAAGCTGGCTGGGTCATACACACCCTGGTAACCTTGTGAAAAGCGGGTTTGTACGTCCGGTGTTTTGTTTACATTCTCAATACCGTAGGTAGAGGTAAGACTTACTGTTAAACGCCCGGCCCTGCCGGATTTGGTGGTAATAACCACGGCGCCGTTAGCTGCACGCAACCCATACAATGCTGTAGCTGCGCCGCCGCGTAAAATGGATATGCTTTCCACATCATCCGGGTTAATATCTGCTGCACGGTTGCTCATGCCGCGGGTATCATCCACGCCCTCAGTTGTGTAGGTATTATTGTCCATGGGAATACCATCTATAATAAATAAAGGTTGGCTAGATTTACCAGGTTGCAGCGAGTTTATACCCCGTATAATGATCCTGGAACCCTGCCCCGGCGCGCCGCCTGTGCTGGAGATCTGCACACCGGCTACCTTACCCTGTAAGGCATTTACTACGTTGGTTTGTTTGGAAGTAACGAGCTCTTGTCCGCCTACGTCCTGCACGGCATAACCCAATGCGCGTTTCTCTTTTTTAATGCCCAGGGCTGTTACCACTACCTGTTCCAGGTTACGGGTATCGGCCTGCAGCACTACCTGCACGCTGGACCGGCCGTTTAACGGCACCTCCTGTTTTAAATAACCTACAAAGCTAAATACCAGGGTGGCATTTGTGTTGGAAACTGTGAGGCTGAAGCTCCCATCCGGTGCGGTAGTGGCGCCGGTGGTGCCGCCTTTTACCTGGATGGTTACTCCCGGGAGGGGCTGGCCTCCGTCTGATGCTGTTACGCTACCGCGTATTACCGGGTTTTGTGCCTTTAGCAAAACAGGTAGCAAGCAACAGCACAGCATGATGCACGCGAAGATTTTTTTCATGTTGCGCGGTTTAGAATTGGTTGATGTAAGATGTAATTAAATATACGAAAAACGGTCTACAGTCCACGGTCTACAGACGGCAGTTTACGGATCACGGTTAGCTTCCGTAAACCTGAGTACGCTATGTGTTTAGTTATTTGATATACATGATCTCCCCCGTCAGGTAGAATAACTTTGGCTGATATTTAAGGTAAATGCAGCGCTGCTCTTTAATCGTATTTGCCTACTTTCTCTTCCATAGTCACATCTTCATCCTTACGGATCTGCATTTTAATATACACCAGCAGCTGCGAGGCGCCTGCTTTAAAACACACTTCCTGCGCTCTGCGGGCAATATCCATCAGCTGATCATACGGGCCTTCCATCACGGTTTCAAAGGGGCATACGCGGTAAGGTACGCCGGAGGCCTGTATCACCGCAATGGCTTCATCTACAACGGCATATACTTTTTCGCTGGCTACCTGCGGAATGATCTGTAATGCCAAATTAATCTTGTGAGAATGCATGTGTAAGTTTTATGCAATAGTTTCCTTTGTATGCTTCTTGCAAAATAATCAATGATCGCCGAAATTCATAGTTTTATATTACTTCTTCCACTTCACCTCATACAGATCCCTGCGCATATCTTTTTTTGTATGCACGCTGCCAAAAGCATTCAGCTCTTTCAGCAGCACCAGGTCTACATCCGCCACCACGATCATTTCTGTATTGGGCGTGGCATCGGCCTTTATACCGGTTACGGGAAATGCAAAGTCAGAAGGGGTGAATACGGCACTTTGCGCATATTGCAGGTCCATATTATTTACTTTGGGCAGGTTGCCTACGCAGCCGGCAATGGCTACGTAACATTCCATCTCCACTGCACGCGCCTGCGCGCAGAAACGTACACGGTTATACGCATGCTGCGTATCTGTGAGGAAGGGTACAAATAAGATCTGCATACCCTGTTCCGACAGTATGCGGCTGGGTTCGGGGAACTCTACATCATAGCAGATCTGTATCCCTATTTTGCCGCAATCTGTATCAAATACCTTTAGCTCCTGCCCTCCTTTTACGCCCCAGGCAAATACTTCGCTGGGTGTGGGATGGATCTTAATGTAATGGTCGTAGGTACCATCGCGGCGGCACAGGTAACAAATATTATACAGCTGCTCATCTATTACAATAGGCATGCTGCCGCCAATAATGTTTACGTTATAGGATACTGCATGGCGTACAAATTCATCGCGGATCTGCTCCGTATAACGGGCTACGCCGCGTATGGCGCCGGCAGGGTCCAGCTGATTAAACTCCGCCATGAGCGGGGCATTGAACAGCTCCGGAAATACTACAAAGTCGGATCCGTAATCGCTTACGGCGTCAATAAAATATTCCACCTGCTCCAGGAAGCCGTCCAGGTTACGGTAATCGCGCATCTGCCATTGCACCAGGCCAATACGCACGGTGGATTTGTTGTAACGTATGGTATCGGCATCCTTCTCATAATAGATATTGTACCATTGCAGCAGTGTGGCAAATCCTTTGGATGATTCATCATGCGGCAGGTAGTTGCGCAGTATTTTCTTTACCAGAAAATCGTTGGAGAACTGGAAAGTAAGCGTAGGATCGTAGAGTTCTTTGTCCTGCACTTTTTCAATGTATTCACGCGGCGACATTTCAGCTGCATACTTTTCATAGTTGGGAATGCGGCCGCCGGCCACAATACCGCGCAGGTTCAGCCTTTCGCATAATGTTTTACGTGCATCGTACAGGCGCCGCGCCAGGCGCTTGCCCCGGTAATCGGGATGTACAAATATTTCTATACCATACAGGATATCCCCTTTCGGATCATGTGTGTTAAAGGTGTAATAACCCGTGATCTGCTCATAGGTATGCTCATCGCCAAACTTACCATAATTCACAATAATGGATAATGCGCAGCCTACCACCTTATTGTTTACGGTGATGGCTATCTGCCCTTCGGGGAACAGGCTGATAAGCCGGCTGATGGTGGGTTCCCGCCAATAGCTGCCTGCCATATCCGGGTAAGCGGATACCATGGATTCTTTGAGGTCAAAATAATCTTCTGCTGTTAACAACCGTATGTCTATTGTTTCTGTCATGGCCGTAAATTTGGGTGGATCACAAAAAAAATTGTTACTTTTAGCGCTCAATAAATATACCCAAAAGACTCCAATAACGCTTAAATACAATCCCTATTTGACACATTAAACCCTCATAATACCTTAAATCCAATCTATCACTATGCAACTTTACCCCTTCCAACGAATGACGTGGATCATGGCGGCATTGTTATGCCTGCTATTCCCAAGCAGCTATGCACAACAGGTGTATACCAACAGCCAGACCAATGCCGTTACCGGCTTGTGTTTTTCATGCAGTGTTACTAACCCCAACAACGCGGTGAACAACAGTAACCTGGATGACTATGCACAACTGAACATGGGCACAGGGCTGGGCACTGTAACGATGTACCAAACCCTGATATTTCCATCGGCCAGCAACAGCTGTGATTCACTGGTAATAGGCATTGGCACCAGCGGAAGTCCGGTTGACAATCCGTATACCAGCGTTACCGTGCAAACGTATAACAGCAATACGGCCAATAATGATGCACAAACAGTGGACAACAACATACTGCGGCAGCTGCAGGGTTATGGGCAAGCAGAGATCCTGCTGAAACCCCAACAAACTTTTGACCGTGTACGTGTTACGCTTACCCGGCAGGGATCCGGCTCATTAAGCAACCTGCGTATTTTTTATGCATACCGCCAACCCGGCCTGCTGCCGCCTGCAGTAGATGTTACCCAGGTAAGCGCCTGCCAGGGCAGCACCATCACCCTGCATGCCTATACGAATGATCCACAGGCGACTATTAACTGGTATGATGCGCCCTCCGGCGGAAACCTGTTATATACCGGCGATTATTTTACGTTGCAGGCCGACAGTACTGCTACCTATTACGTTACCCCGCAGGCGCAATGTGAGTTTCCGCAACGGATGGCCGTAACAGTGACCACTACTCCCCGGCCGCCGGCGCCTGTATTGGGAGTGCCGGACACCGTGTATGCCTACCGTTTTGCCGGCGTAACGCTTACGGCTACTGCGGCAGACAGCGCGGCGATACACTGGTACCGTTCCGACACCGGTACTACCACGGTTTACACCGGCAACAGCTACCACTTTACCGTGCTTACAGCCGGTACGCTCTACTTTTATGCCGGTACGGAGCAGCAGGGCTGCGCCAGCCTTCGCAAACAGGTAGTGGTAATAGTAAGCAGCAACACAACGCCGCCTGCTGCGCGCAGCGGCGCAGCAGCGGTTAAACAGCAACAGATCTTAACATTGCAGTTATACCCCAACCCTGCCAGCGGCGAACTGCGGTTCAGGGGTAAAGACCTTTCCGGCAGTACGGCAATCATCAGAGATGTGAATGGACGCGAAGTGCAGCGGGAAGTGCTGCAGCGTAATGGCCTGAATATATCCCGGTTAACAACAGGAGGCATTTACTTTATACAGGTTATTGCCAAAGACCATACAGTACACAACGGGAAGGTGCTGCTGCAGCGGTAAATAACAGGTTTAAAACAGCAAAGGCCCCGGGTACCTTACCGGGGCTTTTGTTTTGGAGGAAAGCCGTTACCTTTGTACCTTATTTCAAACTATAGCGTTCTTATGCCCCTAATTCAGAACCGGGACATTGTTATTGTGGGTCTTCAACAATGGTATACGCCTATTGGCAGCAATTGTAAAAATATTGCGTTACAGTTTGCCCGGCATAACCGGGTGCTGTATGTAAACTCCCCCCTGGACCGCCGCACCATTATGCAGCAAAAACATGATCCGGAAGTGGCTTTTCACCTGAAAGTGGTAAAAGGGGAAACCAGCGGCATTGTACCCATTGGCGACAACTTCTGGAACCTGTACCCCAACCGGGTGCTTGAATCGGCTAATTTCATACCCTTTACGCCCTTATTTTCCATTTTTAACCGTATTAACAACGGACGCTTTGCCAAAAGCATACAGGAGGCTGTAAGTGAGCTGGGGTTTAAGAACATTCTTTTATTTAACGACAACGATATTTTCCGCGGCTTTTACCTGAAAGAGCTGTTAAAGCCTGACCGCTATATCTATTACAGCCGGGATTACCTGATAGCCATGGATTACTGGAAACGGCATGGCGCTAAGCTGGAGCCCCGGCATATTGCCAAGGCGGATGTGGCGGTGGCCAACTCCCTGTACCTCACTGATATGCTGCTGCAGTATAACCGCAACAGTTATTACGTAGGCCAGGGCTGCGATCTGAGCTTATTTGACCCGCAGAAGGTATACGAGCGGCCGGCAGACCTGCCCCTGACAGATGCGCCCATTATAGGTTATGTAGGCGCGCTTACCGCTATGCGCCTGGACCCTGAGATCCTGTTATACATTAGCCGAAACCGCCCCCAATGGCAAATTGTACTGGTTGGGCCGGAGGACGAGGTATTTCAGCAATCGGCGCTGCATCAGCAGCCCAATATTCATTTCCTGGGGCGCAAGCCGTTAACGGACCTGCCGCTGTACCTGCAGCATTTTGATGTATGCATTAACCCGCAGCTGGTAAATGAGATCACCATTGGCAACTACCCCCTGAAAATTGATGAATACCTGGCCATGGGCAAACCTTCCGTGGCAACGGACACCAAAACCATGCAGCTGTTTAAGGATCATGTGTACCTGGCGGCAACAAAAGAGGATTATGTGCCGCTGATAGAAAAGGCCATGGCAGAAGATGAACCAGCCCGCCGTGCTGCGCAAATAGCCTTTGCACAATCCCATACCTGGGAGAACTCAGTGGACCAGATATACGAGGCGATTGTTAAAAATTAATAATTAAGAATTAATAATTAATAGCGTAGAGCGAGGTTGGAAGTCTACTAATAAATAAATCCGGCATAATTGAAAAAGGAAGCAGAGGTGATCTGCTTCCTTTTTCATTATTAGTTATTAATTATTCATTCTTAATTACTACCTCCTGAGTCGCCTGCCTTCAGGAACTTGCCGGTCCAGCGGAACGTTCCTTTGCTGTCTTTAACCTCCATGATATAATAACCACCGGTGAGGGTGCTTACATCTATATCCTTCTGGATGGTTTTACCGGTTACCGGCTCGCTGAAGTTAGCTTTCGGACGGCCGTTCAGGTCATAGATAGTGAAGTACAGCCTGTCACCGCTGCCTATGTACCTAACCGTAATACGCATGTTGGTAACAGCCGGGTTGGGGTACATGGCTACAGAATCCAGGGTAATGCTGGTTTGATCTGTAAGCACCTTTACGGTGTAGGTGGTTTTGCTTACTGCACCCTGATCATCCGTTACGGTCAGCTCAAACACATAGGTACCTACTTCCAGGCCGCTGATGCGTGTTTCAACCCAATCAGGATGCCAGATGTAAGCCGGGCTTGGGCCGCTTACCTGCCTCCAGGAATAGGTTGTGATGGTGCCATCAGGATCATTGGACTGTTCGGCGTTTATGTACATGAAATCGCTGGGCGCCTGCACTGATTCATCGCCGGTGGCAATGGCCAGCGGTGCAATGTTCTTAGCTGCGGCAGCCGCTTTCACGGTTACGGTTACACGGTCGGTTGCAAATACACCTTCATTATCCGTTACTTTCAGCTCAAACACATAGGTGCCTGCAGCTACCAGGCCGGTAATGTTGGTGGCCACATTAGTGGGCTCAATAATAGTAGCGTTTGCACCACTTATTTTGGTCCACTGGTATTTGCGGATGCTGCCATCGGAATCCCTGCTTTCGCTGGCATCTACATGCGCAGTGGTGAGCGGTAAGGTGATAGTGATATCACTGCCGGCATTGGCAATGGGCGCCTTATTATTCGGATCAGGCAGTACGGTTACGGTTACACGGTCGGTAGATACCGCGCCTTTATTGTCCGTTACGCGCAGCTCATATACATAGGTGCCTATATCCAGGCCGGTAATGTTGGTGGCCCTTTTAGCAGGTTCTATGATAGTGCCCTGGCCGCCGCTTACTTTGGTCCAGCTGTAAGATGCGATAGTACCATCCGGATCTTTAGATGCGCTGCCATCTGCATGTGCAGTGCGCAGCGGCAGGGTGATCCAGATATCGGGACCTGCATTGGCGATCGGGTCTTCGTTTATAACCGAATTTATTACGGTTACGGTTACACGGTCTGTAGCGGTAGCACCCTTGTTATCTTTCACTGTGAGCTCATACACATAAGTACCTGGCGCCAGGCCGGTAATGTTGGTGGCCTTGTTGTTAGGTTCAATGATAGTACCCTGGCCGCCGCTTATTTTAGTCCATGTATAAGATACAATGCTGCCATCCGGATCTTTAGACGCGCTGGCATCCACATGTGCGGTACGCAGCGGCAGAGTAATGGTAAGGTCCTGGCCGGCATTTGCTACCGGTGTTTTATTAGCAGCTGCGTTTACAACTACGGTTACCTCGTCGGTAGCGGTTGCATTCTTATTATCTGTTACCGTTAACCTGAATACGTAGGTGCCCTGGCCTAAACCGGTAATAGTGGTTTTGCTGGCGCTGGCAGTGGTAATGGTTCCGCTTGCGGGGCCGCTTACTTTGGTCCACGCGTATTTGCTGATGCTGCCATCGGGATCCGCAGATCTGGTACCATCCAGCGTAGCGCTGTTGGTAGGCATGGTAATGTTAATATCGGCGCCTGCATTTGCAGTAGGTGTTTTATTAGCGGCTGCATTTACAGTTACAGTCACTTCAGCTGAAGCGGTAGCATTATCATCGTCCGTTACGGTTAGCTTGAACACATAGGTGCCCTGTGTTAAACCGGTAACCGTGGTTTTGCTGGCGCCGCCGGTGGTAATAGTACCGCCGCTTGGGCCACTTACCTTACTCCATAAGTATTTGGTAATGCTGCCATCGGTATCCTTAGATTTTGTACCATCCAGTGTAGTGCTGTTGGTGGGTAAGGTGATGGTTACATCTTTACCTGCATCAGCCGTAGGCGCTTTATTAGTGGCGCTGCTTACGGTAACGGTTACATCATCTGTAGCAGTGGCATTCTTATTATCGGTTACGGTTAAGCGGAACACATAGGTGCCGGCAGTAGTAAGCCCGGTTACGGTTGTTTTGCTGGCGCCGGCAGTGGTGATAGCACCACCGGTTGGGCCGCTTACTTTTGTCCAGGCATATTTGCTGATGCTGCCATCAGCATCTTTAGAAGCAGTACCATCCAGCGTAGCGCTGCTGGCTGGTAAGGTAATTCTTACATCAGAACCGGCATTGGCTACCGGCGCCTGGTTGCCACCCGGGTTCACCACGTTGATCACTACCTGGTCTTTGCTAACACCGCCTGCATTATCCGTTATGCTCAGCTCAAAGGTGTAGCTGCCTGCTACCAGGCCGGTAACATCGGTATTGCTGGCATCACTTTCTGCGATGGTGAAGGCGCTTGGACCACTGATCTTTTTCCACAGGTAGCTTACGATCACACCATCGGGATCCAGTGAGTTGCTGCCGTATAATTGTGTTGCGTTAGTAGGTAATGTTAAAGTAACATCGCTGCCTGCTTCTGCATCCGGCAGCTTATTGCCGGTGGAGGGCTGTACGGTTACCATTACTTCATCGGTGCTGATTGCGCCGCTGTTATCCGTAACGGTCAGCTGAAATACATAGGTACCTTGTGTAAGGTTGGTAACCGTAGTTTTAGAAACCGTAGCGGTGGTAATAGTGCCCTGTACGGGGCCGCTCAGCTTTTTCCAGGCATATTTGGAGATGATGCCATCCTTATCTTTAGAACCGGTACCATCCAGCGTAACGCTGGCGGCCGGCAGCTTGATCACGATGTCGCCACCGGCATTAGCCGTAGGCGCAGTGTTCAGGAGGCCTGCATACTCATACGCACCAACGTCGTACTTACCACCCTGCGGACGTGTTACATCGTCAAAGTCTGTTTTCAGACCCAGGTCAGACATATCCCGTCCGGCATTTACTGCGGCTGATTTGGAGGTAAGCTCGAAGATACCGCCCAGGATATTGCCCAGCAATGGCAGGTCAGTTGTTTTATAAGACTGGTTGTTGGAGTAATCGAATTTAATGGGCGCAGCGCCTTTAATATACATGCCGCTTTGCGGGTAATCCCAGGAACCACCCGGCGCTATCAGCAGGTTGTTATAGATCTTGTGGCCAACGGTGGTAAGATCAGCATAGATCTTAATAGCATCCACCCCGGTACCGGATACGGTGTTATTATAAATATAACCGGTGGCGGGCTGGAATAACAGCTTATCCGTTACGTTTATACCTTCATAATAAATGTTGGTAACCACGTTATTGTATACATAGTTTATACCGCTGCCAAAGATCTGGATACCGCAGTTATAACCTTTGTCTACCCGGTTGTTGTAAATGCGCAGCGTACTGCCGCCACCGCAAAGAATGCCGTAGCCGTGTGCGCTGTTCTTAGCCATGGCATAGTTTACCAGGCGGTTGTGGTGCACCAGGTTGGTGCCCAGGTCGGCCATGGAGATCTGGATACCATCACTGCCTATATTTTCCAGGTCGTTATCATAAACTTCCAGGTTTTCAATGTGGTGCGATTTCATGCTTTTGCAGGTACCATCATCCCACAGGTAATGGGTGTTACCAATGTAAAAGCCTTCCCAGGCGGAGTTGCGGCACAGCAGGTGGTGGATCTTTACATTACGCATAACGAACGCGCCTTCCAGCCACTCGGGATGCCCGCACTGCTGCAGGGTTTTGGCCTGCACAAACATACCGGCATCGTGCACGTATGCATGATGCAGGTCATAGTCGCTGCTGCCATCTCCCAGGAAGAAACCAAACAGCTTCTGGCCGTTTTTATTAGTACCATTCACATCAAAACCATATTCAATGTTTCTGTCGCCGGTACCTTCTACTTTAAAATATTTTGAGTTGGTAAATACAAAAGCAGCTACCGTGGTGGTGCTGTTTACGCCGGTGCGTACCAGGCCGCCGCAGTTCTGGATAATGATGGGCTTAGCGGCTGTGCCCAGCAACCCGCCGAACTGGATAAAATCATAATCACCCGCAGCCAAACACAGGGTATCCCCTGCCGTTATGTTCAGGCTCTTCATAGCATCCGGGTAATAAACCTGGTTGCCGCTGGAGCGGGGCACGGTGATACGTTTATTAGCGCTACCCGTGCCGGTGGACGGTTTGGAAGGTGTAGTGGTTGGAGGTGTGGAGGAGACGCCACGGGTATATTGCAGCATCCACTCATATACGTTCATGCCATTCTCCTTAAAGTTCGGATCGTAGGTTTTTGACCACGCATCGTGGATTTTGGCGTTAAAAGTCGTCAATTTGGCCATGGGATTAGGTGCAGGTTTGGAACCGTCAATCCCATCTACCCAGCCTACAGAATATTTGTAGGGAACCGTAGGGTCGTTGTTGTTATGTGTTGCCCACACCGGTGTATTGTTTGCCGCAATTGTTTTTTGCAGCTGCGGATAAGGTACCGGGTCATAGGCGCCGCATACTACTACTGCTGCTGCATATTGTTTTGCTTTGGCAGGCACTTCGGAAATAGCACCCCAGATAACGCCACCGCCCATACTTAAACCGGTAACGTATAAACGGGATGCGTCTACACGTAACGTTTTTTGCAGGTAAGCTACCAGGCGGTGAATGTCGCCGGCGCCGGGCCATGTTTTAAATTGTGGTGAGACTACAATGAAAGAGTACTGTTTTCCGTTAGAGGTGAATGAGTTAGGAAAGGTACCGCGCTCAATCAATGCCTGCGGTCCGTTCTTCAGCACTTTTGACTGCAGGGATGTGGTGTTGGCGCCGGCAAGCTCGCCTACGCCATGTACGGAGATCAGTAAAGGATAAGATTTTGTAGGATTAGCGTCGTAATCGACAGGAAGGGCCTGGTAATAGCCTGTTAAATTCGTAAACGTATCCGGCAAGGTTTTTGGAACGTTCTTCATTCCTTGACCGAAAGACGACAGGCATAAGGATAGACAGGACAAGAGCACTAATAGACCTGTGCGGCCAGGCACAGTTGGTTTAGTGTAATGTTGTTTCATTACATAGAGGTTTTTCATATTAAACATATGGTGTTGGTTTATCAATGAGATCTTTCCAAGCTTTCAAGCCTTAATCCCCCCTGGACAAGCATTGAATGGCTGAATGAATAACACTGACGGGTGATATTGTCTTCTTAGTTCTTCTAATGTTGTGCTTAAGATATTATGTACTCTTCTAATGTCTCTTCAATATCACCCTTGCAAAGAAAGTATTTTTTATTTATCAAATAATAGTTTTTTTGTATATATATCAGGATTTATAATAAATTATCTTTTTCCCTACCTCGTATTATGTTGTTTTTCAATATCTACAACACGCAATTGTTGTAACATATTTTTTTTATTAACAAAAAAATGTATCTTGCACGCGTAAAAAACATATAGAATTGTTACCCCATATACTACTCTTTTTGTAACTGTATCCTGTAAAAAGACCGCTTTATTATTATTAACGACGACACATGGCTTTTGGATTTCTGTTTGCCATCCGTAACCGGCATTTTCACTCTTTAATGGGTAATGTTGTGATGGCTTTCTTTAACGTACTGTCTTTCTCGTTACTCGTGCGCCTCTTATCCCTGAATGCTTTCGGGGAATGGGTTACCTTCATTGGCACCTATAATCTGCTGGATCAGATACGTACCGCCTTACTGCAAACCGGCCTGATAAAATTTTATGCCGGGGTGGATGAGACTACCGGGCGCCGTGTAATTGGGGCGGGCTGGTATATTTCCATACTGCTTACCTTAAGTTATATAACACTTTCGTTCCTTGCTTACTTTGTGGCTTACCGGTGGTTTAACCCTACCTGGCATTTATTTATTTGCTGGCTGGGGATGCTTACCCTTTTTTCCCTGCCCATGAACTTTGCCACCTGGGTACTACAGGCCGAACACCGTTTTGAAAAAATTATCTGGATCCGGTTAATGCAGAACGGGTCCTTCCTGGTGCTGCTGGGCGTGCTATACCTTACAAAGCTGGTAAGCCTGCCCAATGTATTGTATACATATTGCGTATCCATGGCGCTGGCCAGCATTTACTGCCTGCTGCGTAAATGGACCATGATCCGCTCCGTGTTCTTCCGTACAAAAGAACAGGCGCGGGAGCTTTTCAACTTTGGCAAGCATATAGTGGGCAGCATGGCCTCCTCTTCCCTGCTCAATTATTCCGACACGCTGGTGATCCGCACCCTGCTGAACCCTGCGGCTGTGGCTATTTACAGCATACCGCAAAAGTTTATGGAGGTAATTGAAATCATCCTGCGCAGCTTTGTAGCTACCGCACAGCCTACCCTTTCCGGCGCTGCTAACCGGAATGACTATACGGGAGTTGCACGGGCTTTTGCAAAATATACCGGCACGGTAAGCCTGCTGATCACTCCTTTTATTATAGGCCTCCTGATCTTTACCCAGCCCTTAATTATCATATTAGCTAAAAGCACTTACCTGGATGCTACGGATATTGTGCGCATAATCCTGTTCTCCGCCATCCTGTGGCCTATTGACCGCTTTATTGGCGTTACGCTGGACATGATCAACCTGCCCAACGTGAATTTTTATAAAAACTTCCTGAAGCTGATCCTAAATGTGGCCTGTGATATTCTTTTTGTGTGGATCTATACAGATATCCGCTCGGTAGCGTTCGCTTCCCTGCTGAATGTAATATTTGCCGTAGTGTTCGGCTATTACTTTTTGAAGAAGCACCTGGATGTGCATTTGCGCGATGTATGGATCCTGGGCTGGCAAGAATGTAAAAGGCTGCTGGCCAAAGTAACGGGAAAGGCTATAGTGGCGGATAAGGCGTAGCTTCATTACACATAACAAAAAGCCGGATATGAAGTAATGATCATATCCGGCTTTTTTAATAAGATTAACTTACAATACCTTCCATACTACTTCCTCATCCAGCAGGTCCATAATGGCAGCGCTTTTTTCCATATCAAATTTGCGGGCAAATAGCTTACCGGAAGCCAGCAGCGGTGTCATATCTTCTGTAGCAAAAGTTTTGGGATGCTCTTTACCTGCGCTCCAGTCAATGTAGTGCAGGTTATCGCCGGTTACCTGCGCACGGTAAGGGCTGTTCATGAGGATCGTTTGCAGCAGAAACTCGTCTGATCCCCAGGTGTATTTAAAATAACGATGCAGCTCCGGATGCTGCTTTTCAAACTGTAAGCAGTACTCCACGCAATCCGGAGTAAGCGTCCACCAGGCGGAGCCGCAGTACAGCTTAAAGCCCAGCGGCGCACGGCGTTTGGGCAGCAAGGCTGTAAGCAGGCGGCCAAACTTATACTTGCCGGGAAAATGATGTTCCACAAAATGATAGTTGAGCATTTTGCTCATCATGGGCGCCAGCGCTTCATCATCAATAACATTAATGAACTGCTGACCACTCTCCCGCCGGCTGCACAGGAAATCATAAATGTAACCGGCGGATCTTAACACATAATCCTGCGCGCTAAGTAAAGTAATGTACTTATATTTTTCGCCGCTGTCCATAACAGCCTGCATGCTGTTCAGCGTAGCCTGCAAAATGCTCCAGCCGGCCCAGGTTACTTTTACCCTTTCCGGCACGGTGTATACCTGCGGCAGGGATAAAGGCGCTTCCCAATCCTGCAGTCCGCACTTTGCATCCACATGCACATAACAATCAATACCCGGGTGTGCGAGCCTTTGTAAAAGGCGCTGCAGCTGGGCAGGTTGTTTATGTGCGAGTATTATAAAAGCGATCCTCATTTGTTTCTTTGTCTATAGTCCATAGTCCCCTGCTTCTTCCTCCATACGGTGTTAAATCCTCCTGTAAAGCCCAGCGGCAGTATTTCTGCTACCTGGCAATCCAGCGCCTGCAAAAATTTAATACGTTTGGTGAACAGGGAAAAAGGAAATACATCTTCCACAAAATTGGTTTTGGCAAAACGTACGATCTTAAAATCGTGCGCAGTGGCCAGGGCCTGCAGATCCTTACGGGTAAAGAACTGTACATGATCCAGGTTATCGGCCTGCGATTGTACGGTAGTGCCTTTAAAGCCCAGCGCTCTTTTAATGCTGTTAATAAAACCCCATACTTTAGGGTTGTTGCGCGCTTTCAGCATAGGCTTGGTTACGCATACTTCCCGCGGGCCTTTACCATTGGGCACGGTAACTATTAACATGCCTTCCGGTTTCAGCGCGGCAGCTATTGTTTCCAGCAAAATGCCCGGCTGGTCCAGGTGTTCCAGCACCTCGCTGCAGATGACTGCATCGTACTGCTGGCCCTGCGCCTTCAATGCTTCTGCGCTGATAGCTTCAAAGTGTACATTGGGCAGCTTATTTTTTGAGCGGGCTACGTCAATTGTTTTCTGGCTGATGTCTATTCCCAGCACGTCGTAACCAAACTGTCCCAGGTGACGGCTTATCACCCCATTGCCACAGCCTACATCCAGTACACGGCCCTGGGCCGGAATGCCCTGCTGCAGGCAGCTCTCAATAAATTTCAGTCGTTTGTTGTCGGTAAAACGTTCGTATTCGTAAGTGATCGTGGTCATAGTATGCTTTATTAATTTAACCAGCTTTTAGTATTTAGTATTGACCATTACTAAGCGCTAAAGGCTAATTGCTTCATAGATATTTTCAATGCGGCGGGTCATTCCCGTTACATTGTAGGTAGTTTGAATAGTTTTAACGGCTTTTTGCTGCAGCTGTTTACGCAGATAAAAATCCTGCAGCAGCCGTACCATAGCAGCGGTTAAGGCTTCGGGATTAGCGGGCGGCACCAGCAGCCCGTTCTGTTCATGTGTAACGGCTTCACGCGTGCCATCAACATCCGTGGCAATAACCGCTTTACCCATAGCCATGGCTTCCAGCACGCCAATAGGAAAACCTTCCCATAAGGATGGCAGGCAGTAAATATCCATGGCTTTCAGCACCGCCGGCACATCCTGCCGGAAATCCAGGAACACTACCTTATCAGCAATGCCCAGGGCCTGCGCAGTGTCCATGGCGGTTTGCTTCAGCTCTCCCCCGCCTACCATCAGCAACGTAACATCCTTTACCTGTTGTGTTGCTGCTGCAAATGCGCGGATCATGGTCACGGGATCTTTCTGGTAGGTCATACGGGCTATGTAGCCTACTACCAGGTGATCTGCCGGGATGCCCACGGCCGTTCTTACATCCGGGTAAATAACGGCCGGATCAAACTTCTGCAGGTTCACGCCATTCCGGATCACCTCTGCACGGAAGCTGCCAAAGGCCTGCAGGCCGGTTTGGCGGTTAGCTTCAGATACGCAGATGTTGACCTGGGCTTTGCGGGTTATAAATTTTTCTGCGGCTATGCGTGCCCGTTTCATCATGGGGTTCAGCCCTTCGTGAAACGACCAGCCGTGAATGGTATAGATCAGCGGCAGCTGCAGGGAACGTGCGGCCCACAGCACATTGGTGTTGGCGCGGGTGCCGTGTACATGCACCATATCAATTTGCTGCTGCTGTAAAAAACGCTTTACCTGTTTCCACACGCTGATGTCAAACGCTTTTTCACTGGCTATTACATGCGCGGGCACTTCCATTTTTTGCAGGGCCTGTATCATGGGCCCATCTGTAAAGGCCAGCACCACCGGTTCAAAACGGGTACGGTTCAGCGTGGCCACCAGGTCCAGTACATGGCTTTCCCCGCCGCCAATTTTACCCTGGCGGATGGTTTGCAGTACGCGTATTTTTTTTGCCGGTGACATTATAATTTTTCCATCCAACGGTTATACCATAACTGGAACACCAGTATATTCCAAAGCTTCTGGTGGCTTACCTTACCACCGCTAATGTATTTTTCCATGAGCTGCTGCACATGCGGCGCGTTAAACAAGCCGCTTTTGGCCAGCCTTTCGGGGGCCAGGTAATATTGCATCTGCTCTTTCAGCTCTTCCCGGAACCATTCCTGCAAAGGCGCAATGAACGGGCGTTTGGGGCGGTCCATTAAAGACTGCGGAATGTATTTATGTACAATAGTTTTCAGAATGTACTTGTTCACATTATCCTTTACCTTCAGCGACTGCGGCACCTGCGCCAGGAACTCTACCAGGCGGTGGTCCAGCATAGGCTCACGGCCTTCAATGCTTACGCTCATGGTAGCACGGTCTACCTTCACCAGATTATTATCTACCAGGAAGGTTTTATAATCAATGGCCAGCAGCTTATTCAGCGGATCGTTTACGTTGGTAAGCTCACCATTCAGGTCAAAGTTGGTCCTGTACTTTTCCGGCTTTACCTGCATGTAATGGTGCACTTCACTTTCCGTGAGGTACTGGCTGATATATTTCAGCGCATACTGTGGCTGGCCGGCGCCCCATATGAGCTTCATTTTCTCATAGCGGGAGGCGAAGTTGTATTTTTTATTGAAGTATGGGATCAGCTCCGGCTTCATCAAGCCCATGGTATGGCTTAATACGCCCTGCAGTCTTTTAGAAAAGCGGGTATAGCGCAGGGATTGATTGAACTTATTATAACCGGCAAACAGCTCATCGCCGCCATCGGCGCTCAGCGCTACTTTTACCTGTTTGCTGGCCAGCTTACTTACCAGGGTGGTTGGTACGGTGGAATTATCGGCAAACGGCTCGTCATAAATTTCAGGCAGCTGCTCCAGTATTGCCAGCGCATCCTGGGGGCCTACGATCCATTCTGTATGATCGGTGCCCAGGTGGCGGGCAATCTTTTTTGCTTCCTGCGATTCATCAAAGGCCCGCTCCTTATACCCGATGGTAAAGGTTTTGATACGGCTGCCGGAGCCGGCTTGTATAATAGCCGCCACACTGGCGCTATCGTACCCGCCGCTCAGGAACACGCCTACCGGTACATCGGCTACCATGCGGTAGTTGTAAGCGCTTTTCATGAGCGCTTCGGTATGCTGTATCACCTCATGCTGGGAAAGGCCTGTTAGCGGCTGGTTATAGGCATCCAGCACATTCCAGTACGCCCGTTCCTGCAGCTCCTGCCGGTTTAAACGGATGGTGAGCAGGTGGCCGGGTTTCAGCTTACGCGTTTCCTGGTAAATGGTATAAGGGGTGGGTATGTAGCTGTATTGCAGGAACAGGGATACGCTGTTCACATCTATCTCCTTTTTGAAATCCGGGTGTTCGCACAACGCTTTCAGCTCGGAGCCAAATAATAAACGGCTGCCATCCCAATAGTAATAAAGGGGTTTTACGCCGGCACGGTCGCGGCACAGCACCACTTCATCCTGCTGGCGGTCAAAGATCACAAAGGCAAACATGCCAATGCAACGGTCCAGCACACGCTCTTTCCAGGCGTCGTACCCCTTTAACAATACTTCGGTATCAGAACCGGAGTGGAAGCTGTAGCCCAGCTTTTCCAGTTCTTTCTTTATTTCCTTGAAGTTGTATATTTCCCCGTTGAAGATGATGGAGTAATGTTTGAAGTGCATGGGCTGATGTCCGCCGCTGGAAAGGTCCAGGATAGACAAACGGCGTTGTCCGAAACCTATGCCGGCTGCTGCGTGTTCAAAAACTTCATAGCCGGAATCATTGGGGCCACGGTGCTGCATTGCATCTGTCATGCGCTGCAAAATGTCTGTTCCGGATTTTTTGGAAAAATCAATAAACCCTGCGATACCACACATGTTTGTTAAATTAGATGTTCATGAAGCCAGCGGTATGAGATAAGATGACTATGTTATCTTATCTCCCTGCATTCTGCTTCTTTATTCGGTTATTCTTAATTCTTAATTCTTAATTCACATTTCGTATCTCAGATTCTTCATGTTCCAGGCAATACCTCTCCAGAAAGCTTTCAGGTGCGTTGCTTCACGCCTGAGCAGGAACTGCAGGGTATTTTTGGGTACAGTCAAAAAAATGAAATAAAGTAAAAATACCAGGCGTGCCGGCAATTGTACATTGCGGCGCATGAACAGGATCCTGTTCCTGGTAATGTAATATGTTTTTAACGGGCTGTTCTTACCCGTTGTCATAGATTCTTTGTGATAGATCAGCGATTTGTACTGGTAGTAGATCTTGTATCCTTTGCGGCGGAACTGCTCGCACCAGTCAAACTCTTCATAATACAAAAAGTACACTTCCGGCATCAAGCCTACTTTTGCCAGCGCTTCGCGGCTGATCATCATGGCGCCGCCGTGTGCATAGGGCGTGGCTTTGATGGCATCATACTGGCCCTGGTCCGGCTCATGGCAGCCTATCATGCTGTTACGGCCGGTGAACATATCAACGGCATGGTAGCCGGCATACTCAATGGTACCTTTATGAAAGAAGTAATGGAATTTAGGGCTGGCCACCCCTGCATCCGGGAACTGTGAAAATACTTCCAGCAGTCCTTCTATTAATCCTTCCGTAAATTCGGTATCATTATTTACCAGGAACAGGTAGGAGCCTTGGGCTGCCTGTATGCCCAGGTTATTGCCGCCGGCAAAACCGCGGTTCTCCTGGCTACGGATCAGTTTCACTGAAGGGTATTGTGCATTAATAATCTCCGAAGGATCTTCCTTGGAAGCGTTATCTACCACGATCACCTCCAGCCGGGGGTAGCTGATCTTTTGCAGGGAGTCCAGCAGCTCGCAGGTCACCCGTGTATTGTTATAATTAACAGTGATGACAGATACTAAGGGATAATATGTTGGTCTATTTGCTGACAACATCTAACAAGGGATTATCTATACCGGTTTTAGTGTGTTTGGTGTGAATGAACCGGTTATTGGCGCCTTTCAGGCGGAACAGCAGCGACACCATTATAAATATGGCGCGCGGCATGCCTACCAAGGCGGAAAACAGGTATTTACGGAAAAACAACACCGGAATAGGAAGTAACAAGCTGATACAGTTACATACCCACAGCGCTACCCACCAGGTGGCGGGCAGCAGCAGGTAATGGTGTAAAAGAATATAGAACACTGTAATGACCGTAACGGATGCCAGCAGCAACAGGCGTGGCATTAAAAGGTTCTGGCAAACCGCCAGGTTAAAATAATCCACATTGCCATGGAACAGCTGCTGCCAGCCTTTTTTCCAGTACTGGCGCAAATACACCAGTTGGCTGGATAACCAGCGGCGGCGCTGATTTTCAAATGCCTCCGGCTGCTCCACTTTCTCGTCGAACACCTTCGCATCTTCCAGGTAATAAATGGCATGGCCCTTTGCTACCACCATTAACTGCAGCACTTTATCAAACCCGCCAATAGCCTCAATTTCCTGCATTATACCTTTAATGAGCGGATAATGAAAGGCCATGCCGCTACCGATAACTGAGGATGAAAGGCCTAAGGCGTTTGCGCCCTTGCGGTACAGGTGGTTGGCAATGATCTCATTGGCTGCATCCAGCACGGCAAAAGGCGTATTTAAGTTCTTTGCTACTCTTTGTGTTTGTATGGCATACTCCCCGTTCTGGAAAGCGCCGTTCACCTTTAAAAGGAAATCAGGTGAGAGCATGTTATCTGCATCGCAGATCAGCGCTAGGTCATAGGCATCATCCGGCAGCTGTGCAAAGGCTGCGTTAAGGGATTTGGCCTTGGTGCTTTTCTCGAACGACACCGGCATAACTGTAGCGCCTGCACGGCTTAGCTGCGTTAAGGTATCCGGCTGCAGGGAATCGGCTATCACTACCACTTCATACATACCGGCGGGATAGTTGAGCCGGGCATAACTTTCTACAGTAGACAGGATAATGCTATCTTCTTTATAGGCAGGGATCAGTATGGCCACACGGGCATAAAGACCTGCTTCCGGCGGCGGCATAGTTCTTTTGCGCTGCAACCGCCCTGCTACGGATAGTACCAGGTTAAATAAAATGCATCCGGCTAAGTAGGAAAATAAAATTACTTCAATAACGGCTATCATTATACGTTATCTTTTTGTACCATGGCGAACGGTGTATTCACCATCAGCCACATATCATATACAAACGAATGTTTGTTCGCATAGTTAATATCCAAGCTAATACGCTCTTCCACTGACATATCTTTTTTACCGCGCTTGCTGATCTGCCACAGGCCGGTAATGCCTGCAGGCGCCAGGAAACGTTCGGCCCACGCATCGGTAGTTAAAGAGGCTGCTTCATATAAAGGCAACGGGCGGTTACCTACCAGCGACATATCCCCTACCAGCACGTTGAACAGCTGTGGCAGCTCGTCGAGGCTGGTGTTGCGCAAAAATTTACCCAGGCGGGTGATCCGGGGATCATTGGAAAACTTCAGGAATACCGGTCCGTTTTCACTGGTGTTATACTGGTTCCGGTCCTTTAACAGCTGCAGCTGTTTATCTGCATTCGGTATCATGGTCCTGAACTTATGAAAGCGGAACATGCGGTAGTTCTTACCTGCCCGTGGGGAGGAATAAAATACCGGTCCTTTGGATTCCAGCCTGATGAGGATGGCAATGAGCAGGAACACGGGAGACAGCAGCAACAGCAATGCGCCGGCCACTGCTACGTCGAAAATACGTTTCAGCAGGTGGTTGATGTGTTTGCCGGAAGTAGCTACGATAGATGTTTCGGGCGTTCTGTCGGCAAACAAGTGCATGCGTTTGAACTTGCTTACGAAGTTCACTTTCTCTGCCAGGCGGCTAACCAGGCATTCCCGTGTAATGATCTCGTCAATAAAGTTGTGTTTTTTAACTAATGATTTCAGGGGCGCAGACAATTGATCTGTATACAGGAAGAACGGGATGGAGCTGAGCACCTGGTGCTCTTCAAAATAGGCTTCCCAATTAGCCAGATCTGTTTCGTAAGAGCTGTTAAAGCGGTAAATGATCACCGCCGGTATTTTGCGGTATACGTTCAGCAGCTGGTCGATGGCCTGCTGTGCATCTTCAATGTGCTCTGCTACGAGGTACTTGAAGCTGGGGGTTTCCTGGGGTACATCCACATAAGAGTGACCAATGAACAACGCGATCTTCTCGTCGGTGATTTGCCGGTAGATCGGGTTGTTCTGTTTACCAGTAGTGCTACTCCTGACAACAGTGGCAGTAGTTGAAAAACTAGGTGTAATCGTCGTCTCCATATTTTATTACAGTTAATAATGGGTAAGGGATTATCTTATATCGACACCGTAAGCTGACCGTTCAGCATGTGTGCTACTTTTTCAAGTAACACTACGGGATCAAAGGGCTTTTGCATTACTACCCGTACATTATCAAAGCGGGCGGTAATTGCAGTGGGCTCTGTATTGGGTACTTCTCCGGAAAGTACCATAACCGGTATATCTTTATAAAGGTAGCTGCCGGACAGGTGCTCCAATAATTCCCACCCGTCTATATTAGGCATATGAAGGTCTGTGATGATCACATCTGCCGCATTCCCCTTCGAAAGCCAGGCCATTGCTTCCAATCCATCCTGGGCGGTCATTACAGTGTAATGCTTACCCAAGATCGCATCCAACAATAATCTTATTGGCTTGCTGTCGTCTATTATTAAAACTTTCTTTTTCATTTACTACCTTCTTTTTCAATAATTCATTGTTAAACCAAACACCTACGTAACAAAACACAGCTGTGCCATAGGCATAAAGAAGGCTTTAAATTGGATGTGGTCAAAGATGAACTGAAAATGTACGGTAGTTTTTCAGGGGATATTATGGTCGATTAGAAAGGATTAACTATACAACTTAGTAGGTCTCCTCAATAAATATAACTCTAAAGTACGCATATTTGCCAAATTCTGTACAACTGTTTCATAAGAGAAAATGGAACAATGTACCGAACGGATGTAAAAATATAATACTTGAATCATTTCATAATCGATATTTCGTAAACGGTTTATTTTGGCGGGTGAATGCGTGAAAAATGATGGTAAACGAGTTGGGAAACAAAAATTACTTCAAAAATTTGTTATTATGGAATGAAGTGCATTAATTTTAATGCCTCACTTACCTCGAATCTTCTCCATGAAAAAATTGCCTGTACCTGCAGCTTTATTACTACTATTAGGAGTTACGGGATACGTGTTCCTGGTGCTGCTTACTATTTACCACAAACAACCGCCCCTGTACGATGAGCCCCTTTTTATTCCAAATGTGTACCTGTTTGAAAAATACGGGCTTTCAAAAGAGTTCCTGCTTAATATAAATCAACAGGCGCCAGGCCCCTTATACCAGTTTATCCACTACCCGCTGCGCTGCATTACCCATTTGCAAACACCGGGTATACGGCTGGTAAATACCGCTTTACTGGGCTTAATGATCCTGCTGCTTACCGCGATGATCACGCGTATACATACCGCCAACAGGAAGCAGGCCTTTATACTGGCGCTTACGGTAATGGCGGTACCTATGGTGTGGACGGTTTCCGGTATGGCCTTAACGGAAATACCGCCCATGTTCTTTGCCACCCTGTCTATTCTGCTATTATGGTTTGCGCTGCAAAGGCAGGAAAGCGCTTTGCCTGTGAGCCTGTTCATGGCTTTGCTGGCAGGGTTTGCGCTGGGCATGGCTATCCTGGGCCGCTCCCCTTTCCTGATCATGGTGCCGGCTGCCGGCGCATTGCTGATCAATAATTTCCGCAGCACCGGCCGCTGGTTGCTGCTGATCATTTACTGCGGCGTGGCATTAGCCATGTGCTTACCGGTGTTTTATATATGGAAAGGCTTAACCCCTCCGCAGCAGGCATTTACCGCTGCCGGCGGGCTGGATATGGAACATGGTATGCTGGCCTTTGCCTATGGCGCGCTGATCACCTTTTTACTGGCGCCGGGCTGGTTCTATTTCAGCAAACGCATTGTAATATATATGCTGGGCGGCTATGTAGTGCTGCTGCTGCTGAACATAACCCTTATACGCTGGGAGTATGGGCCATTAAGCGTGGCCATGGAAAAAATACTGCCGGCTGCCCTTATGCGGCTATACCCTTTTATTATGGCGCCGGCGCTGGCAGTAGTGGCCATTTACTTTGTAATATGCTCTGCATGGCGGGCCTGGGAACGCCGTACAGAACCTTTTTTCCTGTTCCTGTTAGCGGCCGCTATGCTGATGCTGGCCACCAGCTTTAAAGTTACGCACCTGTTCAGCTCCCGTTACGTAGCGCAGGCAGCACCCTTCTTTGTGCTGATGTTACTGGGGTATGATAAGCTTACTTACAGCAAGGTATTGAGAACGGTTGCAGGAATGGTAATTGGTCTGTTATCGCTGGAAACATATTTTCTTTTTCATTAAATGCTTGAAAATTTATCTATAAAGTCCCGAAAACAGGCTTTCCCTAATTAAAATATCTAATTCACCCAAAAAAATTAGGTAGTTTATAAACTGCGAATTAATTTAGCGCTCGAAACCGGGTACGCCTTTAACGTGCTATTTATTATAACAGTATTATGTACTGTTTTTCCCAAAGTGGCACAGGTGTAGCAAATCTTATCTTTCTTTCGCCTTATCCTAACACAAAAACCACACGTAGTACGGCTTTAAGCCGCTCACTACTTTCTTATTTACCATTCCTTTGAATTTCTGGTTGCATGACTACATGCGTCATGTTCATGCATTTTGAACTAAACGGGTATCGTATGATTTGCCGCAGGGGTCCGGGTTTTGCCGGATTTTTTAAGGTGGCATAATTGATAAAAAATAATAATTGATATGGATGTAATATATTTTGTGAAAGCACTACTTAAGAGAAAATGGTGGATCATTATCAGTACGATAGTGGCCATTGTGCTTTCGTTTGTTTTCACCATGGACCGTGCAAAGCTGTATGTGTCCAATGCACAGATGTCGACCGGCTTTACCATTAACGACGATATTAAGCTGCGCGATGAAAACAACGTTAACCTGTTTGAGGCGGATGTAAAGTTTAACAACGTTGTTGAAACCATTAACTCCCCTACCGTTATCAGCCTGCTTTCTTACCAGCTGCTGATACACGACCTTACCTCTCCCAAGCCTTTCCGTTTCCTCACGGAAAAAGACCGCCGCACCCCGGAGTACCTGCAGTTTAACCGGATAACGGGTTTGCAGCTGGCGCGCCATAAGCTGGACTCTTTGCAGATGCTGACCTCTTACCAGCCGGAAGAGCGTAAGCTGCTGGAATATATGAAGCTGTGCAAGTATGATTATGAATCCCTCCGCAAACGCCTGAATATAGGCCGCCTGCAACGTACGGATTATATAGATATGTCTTTTGGTTCTGAGAACCCGGAGCTTTCCGCCTTTGTGGTGAACACCCTGTATTATGAGTTTACCCGTTACTATCGCAGCATGCGTTCAGAACGTTCTGTGGAAAATGTAGGCACCTTTGAAGCGCTGGTGAACCAGAAGAAAACAGAGCTGGATCAGAAGATAGATGCGCTGCGCAACTATAAATCATCTGAAGGATTGCTGAACGTGGAAGCGGCCAGCGGCAATGAGCTGGGCCTTATCAGCCAGCTGGAAAAAGCGCTGCTGGATGAAAAAGCTACCTACAACAACCTCAGCTCCTCCCTGCAAAGCGTGAACGAACAACTGGCACAAATGAACCAGGGCAGAGCCGTATTTGATAATAACAATGCGGAGATCGTAACCCTGCGCAAGCAGCTGAACCAGAGCAATGATGAATACCAGCGCGGCGGCAGCAATGACCCGGCACTGGCCGATAAGATAAAGACACAACGCGCACAGCTGCAAAGGCTTATGTCCAGCTCCGCCGTGGCTACCGGTAAAACCGTAAGCAAAGACGAGCTGTTACAGAAAAAAGCATCGCTGGAAGCTGATATAAAAGCATCTACCCTGAACATAGGCAGCCTGCAAAATAAAATTGGTTCCCTACGGGGCTCCGTAGGGTCCTATGCTAATAAAGAAGCTACTGTAAGTACCTTACAGAAAGAAGTTGACCTTGCCCAGGAAGAGTATAATAAGCTGAAAGAAAAGCTCAACACGGCACTGGACAGCCGTCTTGCGCCCCCGGATGATTTCAGGCAAACGCTGAAAGGCCAGCCTGCATTTAAACCGGAATCTTCCAAGCGTATTATCATCATGGGTATGGCCGGCGCATCCGTGTTCCTGCTAACCACCCTGGGGGTATTGTTTATGGAGTTCTTTGATAACTCTATAAAATCGCCCTCTGTGTTTGAAAGGCATGTGGATCTGAAACTGATCAGTACTATTAACCATGCTGACCTTCACAGGTACAGCATTCCGGAAGTTTTGCAAAAGCAGATCTCGGACGATGACGCTTCCCGCAAAAGGCAGAACACGTTCCGGGAGCTGCTTCGCAAGCTCCGGTATGAGGTTGAGAGCAGCAACAAATCCATCTTCCTCTTTACCAGCACAGAATCACAGCAGGGTAAAACCACGCTGGTGCAGGCCCTGGCCTATAGCCTGAGCCTGAGCAACAAACGGGTCCTGATCATTGACACCAATTTCTGCAACAATGACCTTACCGTGGCGCTGCAGGCCAAACCTACGCTGGAAACCTTTTCCATGGCCCCGGAAGAAGTGAGCATTGAAAAAGTAAGGGAAATTGTTACCACCTATTCCGTAGAAGGGATAGAAGTGATCGGTTGTAAAGGCGGCGACTATACGCCCTCTGAGATATTGCCCCGCAACCATCTGCTGAACTACCTGCCGCAGCTGAAAGGGTATTATGATTTTGTGCTGCTGGAAGGCGCGCCGCTGAACGATTATACAGACAGTAAAGAGCTGGTACATTATGTAGAAGGTGTAATAGCTATTTTTTCCTCCAGGGCATCATTGAAGCAGAATGACAAGGAATCCATACAATTCCTGCAGAGCATGAATGGTAAATTACTGGGCGCAGTACTAAATAATGTAAATGATGACTTTTTGGAATTGTAGTTGTCTGAAAACAGCAACAGCATGGAATCCATAACCCCAAAGCTAAAATTTATTTTCTCCTTCCGGCCGGCGACATCGAGACGCTATGCCTGGGTGGACTATGCAAAAGGAATAGCAATAATATTTGTAGTGTACAGGCATGTATTATATGGATTATTATATAGCGGCGTAACGGTAGCACCCGTTATGATGGACGCGAATGAAATGTTGTACGGGTTCCGTATGCCGTTATTCTTTTTCCTGTCGGGCCTGTTCTTTGCTTCCAGCCTGCAAAAGCGGGGGGCTAAGGATTTCCTGATAACCAAGATCAATACTTTGCTGTACCCTTACCTGTTATGGTGCTTCATCCAGTTAACCCTTCAGATCATTTTCTCAGAGTACACGAATTTTAAACGGGGCATTGGCAATTATATTGACATTCTTATTCACCCCCGCGGCATGCTGCAGCAATGGTATTTGTTTGCGCTGTTCAATGTAACGGCGCTGTACCTTTTTAACCACGTAGTGTTAAAGTTAAGAGGGCCGCTGCAGCTGTTACTGGGGCTGGTAATGCTGGGGCTTATTCCTTTGGCAGGCACCATCAGCACCCTGTCGGATGTAATGATGTTCTACGTGTTCTTTTGCCTGGGACACCTGGCTGCGCCTTATTTTTTCCAGGATAAGATCCAGCGGCAGCTTACCTCCGGCTATAAGGTAATGATACTACTGCCCTTTTTTATACTGGCGCAGTATTACACTATGGAACACCCGGAGGCCAACATGTACATTTTTTCGGTCCTGGCTATGTTTGGCGCACTGCTGGTGATCATGATCTCTTTTTTGCTGGCCAAATACCAGCGCGCCGTTTTTTTGCAAACATTAGGTCACTATTCATTATACATCTACCTGCTGCACCTGGGCATTGTATTTCTGTTCCGGATGGTGCTGTTACGTTTGAATGTGCAGCTGAGCATGCCGGTAATGACACTGATACTAATGACCTTGGGGATCACATTATCCATTATACTCTACAGGCTCTGCCTGTTGTTACACCTGGAGTTCCTGTTTACAGGGCCTTTTAAAACGCAGGCGGAGAAACGGCCTGTGGCCAGCGCAGCAACAGATAAAGTAAGTGAACAATGAGAAAACCGGAAAAAAAAATCATCAGCGACCAGCTGCACAGATCACTGATCATCCTTTTTGTAGGGGTGACCATTCTTATGCTGCTGATTAAAACAATGTTCCTGTAAGGGAGTATAACGGTAAGGCATACATGCAATTGACAAAGAAAAATATTACGCTCTGGTTCATAATACTGTTATGGGCGCTCATGGTACCGGTGCTGGCTTACGTAGCCTCTACCGACCTGAAGGCCGGCGTTGGGCTGAGCGTAATGATCGTAGGCGCAGCCATTTGCCTGGTGTGTGTGGCCAATTATAAGCTGGGCTACTACATTTACATTACCATAACCCTGACGCTGCCCCTGCTGGAACGTATGTCGGGCTCAGAGCAAAGCGTAGGCGTGGTAATGGATGCGCTGCTGCTTTCCGTATTATTCGGCTGTATTTTTAAACGGGGCGATGAAACGATCAAAAAGGTAAAGTTCTTCAGGGATCCGCTGTTAATGTGCCTGTTCCTGTACCTGATCATCCTGTTCATGGAGTTCTTTAACCCGGAAACGCATTCTTTCCTGGGCTGGTATGTGTTTATGCGGGTGTCTTTGCGCTGCTATATTTTCCTGTATGTAGGGCTGAATGTTTTTAACAGCCTGAAGGATGTGCGTACTTTCATGAAATACTGGCTGATACTGGGTACCGCGGCTGCATTCTATTGCTGCATACAGCAATGGCATGGCCTGCTGCCTTATGAGCAGGCGTTCATTAACAAGTACCGGGAAAAGTTTGGCACTACCATGATCATATCCGGGATCCGGTTGTTCTCCTTTATGTCGGATGCAGCGGTGTTCGGGATCATTATGGCCTGTAACATCATCATAATGCTGATCCTGCTGACGGCCAAAAGAACTGTGATCACTATTCCCACCAAGATCGTGATCATTATATCTATAATGCTGCATGTGCTGGCATTGGGTTATTCGGGTACGCGTACCGGCTATGTAATGGTGCCGCTGGGATTGATGGTGTTCTTTATGGCCAACCTGCAAAAGCGCAATACGATCTTAGTGGCGATGGCCTTTGCGTTCTTTTCGCTGGTAATATTGTACGGGCCTTTTCACAGCAACGCTACTATTGTGCGGGTAAGAACGGCCTTTATAGGCAAGCAGGACGAATCTGTGAATGTGCGTGACCGTAACCGGCACCGCATACAACCATATCTGCAATCGCATCCATTTGGGGGAGGCGTAAATACAACCGGTGGTAACGGGGTTACGTATAACCCCGGGCATCAGCTGGCCGATTTTCAGACGGACAACGGTTTCCTGCGCGCTGTGCTGGAAACAGGCTGGATAGGCATGCTGCTGATAGCCGGGCATTTCTTTTTCCTGATACAGATAGCGGTATCAAACTTTTTCCGTGTGAAATGGGAGCTGGACAAGCTATTGATGATAGGCATTGCTGCCGCCAGTTTTGCAGCAGCCATTTCACAATATGCGCAGGACACCTCTACCCTGGTGGAAACATCTATTATGTTGTATGCTTTTATGGCCATTGTAATTAAAATTAAATACCTGGAAAGGGCGTAAATATTTGCTGGTGGAACCGCACTTCATCAATTTTCCGGATGAACGGGAATTTATAAGCCGGGGCTATCATGCAGCTTAAAAATCTAAATATTGACTGATGAAACGAGCCTACATTACCTTTTTGGCAGTGTGTATGAGCCTGGGGGCTTTTGCACAGCTGCAACAACCGGATACTTCTGTTTTATTAAAGTTGCCGCAGGATCCGTCTATCATTGCACGGTTTAAGCAAAAGCTGGTGGAGCTGGCATTGCAAAACCCGGACGTACGGCAGTATGACGCTCAGAAGGATATCACCAAATACGAAACGCGCATTGCCAAAGCAGCCTGGCTAAACCACTTTACGGCTGCCGGTAACTTAAATGAGTTCACTATTAAAGGCAACAGCAATGGAAACAACCCGCAGGCCAGCTTTTACCCCCGTTACAACTTTGGGGTGCTGATACCGCTGGGCCATTTTATTTCTATCCCTAACGAGGTTAAGAAAGCAAAGGCACAGGGCCGCGTGGTACAAAAACAACAGGAATCTGCTGCGCTGATCATTAAGGATAAAGTATTGGAAGCGTATGAAGAATATTCCGCCAATAAACAGCTGGTAGAGCTGCACGGCCCTATCCTGGAAGATGCATTGGTGCATTACAACCAGATAGAAGAAAAATTCCGTGCCGGCACCGAAGGTATTCCGCTGGATGAATATAAAGCGGCCTACCACGATTACAACGTAGAAATGGTACAGAAGGTGTTGCTGGAGAAAAACCTGCGTCAGTCGAAGCTGGCACTGGAAGGCATTGTGGGGATGACACTGGAAGAGGTGATGCGCTTACTGTAGTATTTCTCTTTGTTGATCGTAAATTTTATTCTAATGACCTTAAGGCATATGATGCTGCTGGCGGGCCTTTGGCTATGCGGTAACGCGTACGGGCAGGATGTTGTGGATTATGCCCCCATGCAGGCAATACAGGTTAAGATCAGTCCGTGGCAAACCAGGCCGGCGCTGATCTACACACCGGACAAACCGGTGCCTGGCAAAAAGTACCCGCTGCTGGTTGCCTTTCACGGCAGAAGCATTGCGGGCAAAGACCTGGGTAAAATATTCCGGGAAGGCGTAACACGGCAGATCCATGAGGGCAGGAAAATTGAGGCCGTGAACCCGAAGGATAAGCAGGTATACCAGTTCATTGTGGTGGCGCCGCTGGCGGAAAGCTGGTCGTTCTCCCCACAGGATGTGGAGCCGATGCTGGATGATGTGATCAAACGTTACCCGGTGGATACTACCCGGATCTACCTCACCGGTTACAGTGCCGGCGGATGGTCGGTAGAATCTGCCAAAACGCATAATAAGCACCTGGCCAACCGGATAGCGGCCTGCGTTACTATGTCGGCGCCCATTACGGACAGTCCGTATCTGAAGCGTTACCGGCTTGTAACCGATGCCAACATACATACCTGGTATTTTGCCGGGCTGGAAGATGGATATGTGCTTAGAAATGCGCACACTTATGTAGATAGTACCAACAAGTATAAACCCGGGCTTACGCGTTTAACGGTGTTCCCCGGCGGGCATTGCTGCTGGCACGAGTTCTACAACCCGAAGTACCGGGAGAATGGACTGAGTATTTATGAATGGCTGCTGCAGTACCGAAGGTGACTTGCGAATTAGTCAATTACGAATTACGAATTGAGTAGTGCGTGGTGATTATAGTTCGTAATTGGCAATTTGTAGTTGTGGAATAGTGTGTTAGCAGATTAGATAAGGCAGATTATTAGTTGTAATGGACAAATTCATATTGCTGGTGTAAGTTGATGGAGCAGCAACATGAAGTACATCATTCGTAATTCGTAATTGATTAATTCGTAATTCATGGATAGACGTAGGGCGCTCAAAGGTTTCCTGCTCTTCGGCGGTGGCGCTGCCGCAGTAGCAGCCGGTTTTAAAAGTTACCAGTGGTACAGGAAACCGGACCTGCAGCGTTTGCCGGACTACAGAACGCTGATCGCTGAGCTGGCGGAAACTATTATACCGCGCACGGATACACCCGGCGCTAAAGATGCTGGTGTGCAGGATTATATCATTACCATGATACAGGACTGCACCCCCACCAAGCTGCAAAATAAATTCATGAATGGGCTGGTGGATGTGCAGGAATATGCACAGGCCCAATATGGCCGTTCCTTCCTGGAATGCAGTAAGGAACAGCGCCATAATGTGCTGGCGCATTTTGAAAAAAGAGACCGGCAGTACAGCGGCCTGGCCGGCAAAGTGCAGCGCAAATTATTAGGCGACGGCTTTTTTGTAACCCTGAAAAAATATACCGTGCAGGGCTACTGCACCTCTGTACAGGGCGCTACACAAGGGCTGGCCTATGATTATATCCCGGGAAAATACCAGGGCTGCGCTACGCTGGCGCCCGGGCAGAAATGCTGGGCAACCTGATTCAATTACGAATTACGAATTATTCAATTACGAATTGGGTAGTTCGTATATTAATGAGCCAACTAAATATTATTATTATAAAGAACAATCCCAACGTAGTACACAATTCGTAATTCGTAATTGAATAATTCGTAATTAAAAGCAATGCGTGCAACTTTAATAATATTCATCATCAGCTTCTTTGTACTCTTCTACAACTACGTAGGGTATGGAATGCTGCTGTGGGTAATGGTGCGTATCAAGCGTATGCTGGTACGTACAGCGCCGGCCACTGCCCCACCCTATGAACCGGATGTAACGCTGGTGGTAGCAGCCTATAATGAAGAAGGCATCATTACCGCGAAAATAGAAAACACCCTGGCGCTGGATTACCCCGCACATAAAAGACGCCTGCTGTTTATTACTGACGGATCTACCGACGCTACGCCGCAGATCATTAGCCGCTACCCTGAGCTGCAATTGCTGCACACGGATAAGCGGGGCGGTAAAACTGCAGCCCTCAACCGGGCCATGGAGCAGGTGCAAACCCCTTACGTTATTTTCTGCGATGCCAATACCCTGCTGAATAAGGACGCTATCCGCAACATTGTAAAACATTATGCGGATGAAACCGTAGGCGGCGTAGCCGGTGAAAAGAAAGTGATCAGTGACGACAGCAGCGGTGCAGCCGCCACAGAAGGCATTTACTGGAAGTATGAGTCTTACCTGAAAAAGCTGGATGCCGAGCTGTATTCCGTGGTAGGCGCGGCCGGGGAGCTGTTCTCCATCCGCACCGGCTTATTTCAGCCGGTTGAGGAAGAGGTGATCCTGGACGATTTTGTAATTTCCCTGCGCATTAACCTGAAAGGCTACCGGATTGCCTATGCACCAGATGCCTATGCCATGGAAACGCCCTCCGACAATATTGCGGAGGAGCATAAGCGAAAGATCCGCATCAGCGCCGGCGGCTTCCAGTCTATTGTAATGCTGCGGGCCCTGCTGAACTTTTTCCGCTTCCCGGTAGTATCGTTCCAGTACATATCCCACCGGGTATTGCGCTGGACGCTGAGCCCTTTAAGCCTGTTACTATTACTGGTAACAAATATAATGTTAGTAATATATCCGGGAGGATGGCTGTTTTACGCTTTCTTACTTATTCAAGTATTGGGCTATGCAGCAGCATTTATAGGTTACAGCCTGGCAGAACGTAACATTAAGATCAGCATATTTTATATCCCTTTTTATTTCCTGTTCATGAACATAGCGGTGTACCAGGGATTTTACCGCTACCTTACCAACACCCAGTCTGCAGCCTGGGAAAAAGCGAAACGCAGTAAAATATAACAGGCATGGAAAAACAATTACCACTCACAACGGACAATACCCTGGCGCCTGCCGCCACTATTACCCCTGCTGCACCCCTAAATGCAGCCAAAGCCCCCAAGAAATTCATTGGCTACATTCACAATTTCCGTGGAGTGGCCATTATTTACGTAGTAGGCGCGCACATATTATTAAACTGGAAAGAGGGGTCTGTATCGCATAAGGTGCTGGACATTATTATGCAAAACTCCACCATCCTGTTCCTGTTCATTGCAGGTTACTTATTTCAGCACCTTTCTGCCAAATTTGAGTACAAGGATTACCTGGTTAAAAAGTTCCAGAACGTAATTTGCCCATATCTGCTGTTATCCATACCGGTTATGGCTTACCGCCTGATATCGCAGGATATTAACGGATTTACGCTGCAGGACCACCCGGATTTTGCATCGTGGAGCCTGTGGCGCCAGGGCAGCTATTATTTGCTGCATGGGGCGCATTTGCAACAGTTGTGGTTTATACCCATGATCACTTTATATTATTTGATAGCGCCCATATTGCTGTATGTGGACCGGCATCCGAAATTATATTACGGTGTTTTGCCGGGCCTTATCATACTATCGTTAGTGGTACAACGCAGTACCTTAAGCGATACGCTGGTGATGGCGGTACACTTTTTATCGGTATATGTTTTTGGAATGTTCCTGAGCCGTTATAAAGATGAATACCTTGTATTTGCCCGTAAATACTGGGTTTTAGTAACGGTGCTGCCTATAGCTTTTTTAGTATTGAACTATTTTATCAGTCCCCGTTTTTATGATAATGTGGACTACACACATAAAATGCTGTTCTGCCCTTTTTACCTTTACTGGCTGTGGAGGCTGGAAAAATATGTGCCTAAATTTGTAGATGTACTGGCAGTGCTGAGTTTTGGTATTTATTTTGTACACTACTTTTTTGTGCTTTTACTAAGAGGTGTGTACCAAATGGTATTTCACGCACCTATGCCGGGTAATTTAGTGGTTTGGACCGTATGCCTTATAGTAGTAATGTTACTTTCCATATGGACGTTACAGTTAACTCAAAGGATATTAGGGAAAAAGAGTAAGTTCCTGGTGGGTGTATAACCCACAATTATTCCGGTAATCAAATTTTAATAGAATTTTAATAGAACGGGAAAAATTTGTTTGCTAACTTGCACAGATTTTAATCGTGTAGACTATTACGTTGTTGTTGATCTAATCATGTGATCATCTTCAGGAATTCATCTATTCCGATATTTTAACCATCATATCCCATGAAAGAGCCTGGTAACAATGAATTTATTACCGGATACTCAATCATAATGTATGATCAAATTCTATCTCCGATTGGTGATACTGGTGCTTCTTTGCACTCAGTCATCCTTTTCATGGGCACAAGGCGTGCTGGATCCGAATGATATAGTAGTAACATACAACTCATCCAAGCCCCCGGTGCAGCCCGCCTATAACCAAATTGGCAAATGGGTAAGGACCAAGCTGCTGAGCTGGAACACCGACGATTATAAATGTTACATTTATAACGGTATGCAGTTCCGCCTGCTATACCCCAAAAACTTCAATGCGGCAGATACCACCAAAAAATACCCTGTTACGATCGTATTTCACGGCACGGGTTCCAAAGGAGATATTTATAATAACGAAAAACAACTGGAAGCCGGCGGCACCCAGCACCTGGCTAAAAGGAACGACGGCTCCTACGACGGGTTTGTGATATTTCCACAGAACCCGACCGGTTTCTTTGGTAATACGCAGTATGATTACCTGGTGCAGATCGTTACCAATTTTATGGCTCCCCAGCTGCACGCGGATATATTCCGTGTAACCATTGACGGTTATTCCGCCGGTGGCCAGGCCGCCTGGGATATGCTCATCCGCCATCCTAAATTTGTGGCCGGTGCAACGCCTATCAGCGCAGCAAAAGACACTTACGATGATTCCATCGAGCTTTGGAAAGCCATACCAGTATGGCATTTCCAGGGTGGTAAAGATGGTAACCCCAACCCGGCTGTAGCCACCCTTATTCAAACATCTGCCGTAAATGCAGGCGCCAACTATAAGCTTACCATTTACCCTACCCAGCCACATAGCATATGGAACATTGCCTGGGGCGAGGCCGATTTTTTCCCGTTCATAATGCGGGCTAACAAAGCCAACCCCTGGCCTTTATATAATCATTACCAGTATTGTACCGGCGAAACAGTGAATACCACGCTTTGCCTCACGGCCGGATTTGACGCCTACCAGTGGCGGAAGAACGGAACGGTAATACCCGGCGCTACCGGCAATACGCTGCTGGCAAGCAGCTATGGCACGTACGATGCCCGGGTAAGGAGCGGCAACACCTGGTCTGACTGGTCGCCCCAGCCGGTAGTGGTGGGCGCCAAAGCACCTACCATAACGCCCCCCATAACCACCAGCGGCCTGCAAAGTAACGTGCTGCCCACACCGGAAGGAAAAGACAGCGTAGTGCTGGCAGAACCGGATGGTTATGACACCTATAGATGGATGAAAGCCGGTGGTACGGATACTTTAGGCCGTAACAGCACTTTTGCCGCGCGTGATACCGGCGGCTATATAGTGCGGGTAACTGAAAAATATGGCTGCTCAGACAATTTCTCCGCACCCTTCCGCGTAATTCCGGCCAAAGGCGCACATGCCCCGGATGCTGCTGCAGGCCTCATTGTTTCGTCCCTTTCCCAAACCTCGCTAAAACTGAACTGGATCGATAAGCCATCCCCGGCGTATAATGAAACATTCTTTGAAATATACCGTACCCTTACACCGGGCACCAAGTACCAGCTGGTAGCCAAGGTAAATGCGGATGTGCTTACGTATACAGATGCCAGCCTGCCCACCAATACCCGCTTTTATTATATTGTAAGAGCAGTGAACGATAACGGCGCAGCGCCGGTGAGCAACGAAGCCAGCGCCACTACCAAGGCAGATACTACCGCACCGGGCGCACCCGGTGCTTTAACCAAGGTAAGCGCCACGCGTAATACCATAAGGTTAAAGTGGAGCGCTGCTTCAGATAATGTGGGGGTAGACCGGTATGATGTGTATGTGGACGGTATCAAAAGCTACACCACGCCTAAAGACAGTTTTGCCATTACAGTATATGGGCTTAACTACCGCCAGGTATATAACTTTGTGGTAAAGGCCCGCGACCTGGCAGGCAATGAATCGCCGGCCAGCAACCAGGTATCTGTTGCCGCAGTAAATGCCACCGATACTATTACCCTGGGCAAAGTACCGGCCATACCATATAATTTAACTGCCGTTGCTGCATCCTCTAACCAGCTGCGGTTAAGCTGGGCCGATAGCAGCGGCCGCGCCTCCGCCTTTGAGATATATAAAAGCACCACCTCCGGCGGCACTTACAAAATTATAGCCACTGTAGCAGCCAATGCAGGCACCTATACGGATGCAGGTTTATCTCCCAATACCAGTTACTATTACAAGCTCAAAGCCATCAACAAATATGGCGGCAGTGACTTAAGTAATTATATACAGGGCACCACCAGCAAAGCATCATTACCAACTTCGCCCAACGCACTTACGGCCACCGCCGTATCTGCCAACCGCATAGATCTGCAATGGACGGACAGGAGCAACAATGAAACCAGCTTTGAGCTGTACCGCTCTTACAACAATAACACCACCTACTTATTGCTGGCCTCACTGGCTGCCAACGCCGGCACCACCGTGCAGTACGCGGACACCGGGCTGTTTGCCAATGGCGTATATTACTATAAGGTATTGGCTAAGAATGGGGATGGCAGCAGCGGCTACTCCAATGAGCTAACAAAGCAAACATTGAACAGCCTGCCTGTTATCAGCGGCCTGGCAAACCAAACCATGCGTTACGGCACCCAGCTAACTTACCATATTACCGCTACAGACCCGGATAATGAAGCTGTAACCCAGGCCATTACCGGCCTGCCGGCTTTTGCTGCCATTACCGACAGCAGCGCAGGCAGCCTTACCGTTATCTTCTCCCCTGCCCAGGCAGATACCGGTGCGTACACCATTACAACAACTGCTACCGACCAGCATAACGGCGTTACCACACGAACATTTAAAATAACGGTGGATGATAACTATCAACCGGTAATAAGCCCCATTGCCAATATAACCCTGGCTGAAAAAGACAGCCTGCAGGTAAGTCTTTCCGCCAGCGATCAAAATGCTACGGATACGGCTATATGGACCGTTACCGGGCTGCCTTCCTTTGCAACGCTTACACCGGCCGGCCATACCGCGCAGCTGCTGGTAAAACCCGGCTATGCAAATGCCGGCACCTATAATGTAACGGTGAAGGTATCGGATGGCAGAAGCGGGCTGGCTACCCAGCGCTTTACCATTACGGTAACAGACGTAAACCCCAACTACAACGTATACGTTAATTTTACAGACGGATCTTACACCGCGGGCAGCCCCTGGAACAATACCAATAAGAAGCCGCTGCAGAACGATATATATTCCGGCTGGAAAGATGATAAAGGCAATGCCTCCGGCTTTAGCATGACGGTGCTTACACCCTGGCAAACTGTGAATGGCGGCGCCAATACCAATAACCAGGGCTATAATGCCGGCAGCAATGCAGGCCTGTACCCGGATAATGTAATGACCAGCAACTGGTGGACCAACACTGACAAGCAAACCATGCAGCTCAGCGGCCTGCCTACAGCAAATAAATACAACTTCACCTTTTTTGGCAGCCGCTATGGCGTAGCAGACAACCGTATTGCCAGCTATACCATTAACGGCAGCAGCGTAACGCTGAACGCATCAAACAACACCAGCCAAACCGTAACCATTAATAACGTAAGGCCGGATAGCGCAGGCAATATTAAAATAGACCTGCAGCCTGCTGCTGGCTCCCAGTATGCTTACATCAATGCAATGGTGATCACTGTTGTTTATGACGATGGTACTGCACCTGCCCAGCCGGGTAATTTTGCAGCTGCCAGTGTTGCGCAAGGCGTAAAGCTAAGCTGGACAGACCAGGCGTATAATGAAGACAGCTATGAGGTGTACCGCCGCAGCGCCACCCCAACAGACACCTTTACCCTGATACATACCGGCGCAGCTAACGATACCGCCTATACGGATGCTGGCGCGGCCAGTGGCCAAACCTGGTATTACAAAGTGAGGGCTGTTAATAGTGCCGGCGCTTCTCCTTTTACAGACAGCATATCCATACTGGTGCCTAACAAAGCGCCGGTACTGGCGGCTATAGATAATGTGATCATAAAGGCAGACAGCACACGGCAGATAGCCCTTAGCGCTACAGATGCTGCAGGCGACACTATAACCCTGCGTGCCAGCGGATTCCCGGCCTTTGCCACCCTTAACGCCACCGGTAACGGCACTGCTACCCTGCAGCTGGCGCCTGCCAGCGCTAACATTGGCAAATACACGCTAACGGTGGTTGCTAAAGACAACAAGGGCGATTCCAGCAGTCAAAGCTTTACCGTACAGGTGGTGGATAACAAAATATCTACCGTATACGTGAACTGCAACCAGGTACAGCCGGCCGGCGCACCCTGGAACAACTTTAATTCGCTGCCCAATGTGAATGCAGGGATCCTTAACATGAAAGATGAAACCGGCTTGGCCAGCGGCATCAGCATTACCATACTGGATGCCTTTACCGGCGCCAATAATGTAGGCGCTGTAACCGGCACCAACACCGGCGTGTACCCCGATACGGTGATGCAAACATTCTTCTACGACCAAAGCGGCAATGCGCGGCGTATACGCCTCAGCGGCCTCACTGCCACCCGTAAATACAACCTGGTGTTCTTTGGCAGCCGTGCCGCTGTATCAGATAACAGGAACACTATTTATGCAGCGGGCAGCGACAGCGTAATATTAAATGCAGCCAGCAATACCGCCAATACCGTACAGCTGAATGGCCTGGCGCCGGATAGCAGCGGTAATATCATCTTTACCGTTAAACAGGCGCCCGGCTCCTTCTCCGCTTACCTGAATACGCTGGTGATACAGTCTTATGTGGATGATGGCATTCCCATTGCCCCGGATAACCTGAGCGCTACATCTGCCAGCAGAACCAGCATACAGCTGGCCTGGGCAGATAAAGCCAGCAATGAAACCGGTTACGAAATATGGCGCGCTAACAGCAAGAACGGTACTTATACAGTACTGGCTACTGTGGGCGCTAATGTAGCCGCCTACACAGACAACAATGTTAGCGCCAACACCGTGTATTATTATAAGGTAAGGACCCTGGCAGGCGCCGCAGCCTCTGCATTCAGCAATATTGCAGGCGGCAGCACCATGGCCTACAGCCTGAGCATTAATTTTACCTCTGTAAACCTGGCGCCTGCCCCCTGGACCAACATCACAGTGTTACCGGATGCAGGATACAAGGTTACCAACCTGAAAGATGACGGCAGCAATACCACCGGTGTTAATATGACCTTCCTGGCGCCCTTTGCAGGCTCTAACCCGGCCGGCAAACAAACCGGCAATAATAGCGGCGTATACCCGGATAAGGTGCTGGCAGAATCTTTCTATACGGAGGGAGCAGATACTGCACGTATAAAAATGAGCGGACTCGACCAGCTGAAAGAATATTCCTTTACATTCCTGGGCAGCCGTGCCGATGTGGGCACCCGAATTACAGGCTATAAAATAGGCAGCCGCGCCGTAACACTGGATGCGAATAACAACACCCAGAACACGGTGACCATTGATAAGGTAAAACCGGATAATAACGGGGAAGTGTATATAGACATTTACTCCACCGTGGATTTTGGTCACCTGAATGCAATGGTGGTAAAGGTGTTCCCTGCTACAGACAGCTCTAACATTGAAACCCTGCCGGTAAATGTGGCGGCAGCCACTATGGCTAACGGGCGTACAACCCAAACAATAGGGATCATGGGCGCTATGAGCGGCGTACCGTCAATAAGCAATACGCCTGCAAATGCAGTGGAAGCGGTTACCGTATACCCCAACCCATTCACCAGCTTCATTAACCTGAACTTTACCATCAGCAGCGGGCAAACAGCCAGCCGTATACAGGTAAGGGTAATAGATATGAACGGGCGGCCGGTACTGCTGAAAGACCTGGGCAACAGGGGCAGCGGCGCTTACCAGGAAAGGCTGGAGATCAACAACCAGCAGCTGCAGCGTGGCATATACCTGTTACAGGTGCTGTCCGGTAACAACCAGATAAAAACACTTAAGCTGGTGAAGCAGTAACCACGCTTACACCATCATACTTATACAAGGGCTGGCTAAAAAGCGATACTTTTTAGCCAGCCCTTATTCTTTTACGGCCAAGCCTCCCGGTTTGTGCCTGCCCTATATTTCATCATTCCCGTGTGCGTTTATTGTGTAAATCCACAAGTTTACCAGCTATTTTACGCCATTTACCAACTTTTAACAACCGGGAATATTTTTATTCTCTAAATTGCGAGGAATATATTGTGAACAAGAATTCCACTTTAGAAATTCACTCTTTTCTGACCATCTTCCTTAGAGAACTCGCCTATACTTAATAATTTAACCATCATTTCCCATGAAAGAGCCTGGTAACAATTAAAATTTTTACCGGATACTCAATCATACTATATGATCAAATTTTACCTCCGACTGGTGCTACTAATGCTGGTATGCACACAGCCTGCATGGGCACAAAGCGTACTGAATCCCAATGATCCAGTAGTCACCTACAACTCCGCCAGTCCCCCCTCTCAGCCTGCCTGGGGCCAGATTGGTAAATGGGTAAGGACAAAACGTGTTAGCTGGAACAGCGACACGTACAAATGTTACATTTACAAGGGCATGCAGTTCCGCCTGATGTACCCCCCAAACTTCAATGCTGCGGACACTTCCAAAAAGTATCCCCTGATCATCTTCTTCCACGGTATTGGGGAGAAGGGATCTATCTATGACAATGAGTATCAGCTGTATCATGGAGGTCAGATACATCAGAGCCGGGTACAATCCGGGGCATTTAACGGTTTTCTCCTGTATGCGCAGAATATTAGCGGATACTGGGGAAATACCCAATATGATTACATCAATGAGCTCATTAACAACTTCTTTATTCAGCAGATCAATGTGGATCCTTTCCGCGTGATGATCGAAGGTCTTTCCGGAGGCGGTATGGCCACCTGGGATTTCCTGTTCCGTTATCCCAAGCAGGTAGCGGCGGCTACGCCTATCAGCGCTGCCAATGATACATACGATGATTATGTGCAAAGCTGGAAATATACTCCCCTCTGGCAATTCCAGGGTGGTGTGGATAAAAACCCTGCGCCTGCTGTAGCCCTGATGATCCAGGCTGCTGCGCAGAATGCAGGAGCTAATTACAAATTAAAGATCTACGATGGCCAGGGCCACGGCGTATGGAACTTAGCCTGGAGCGAAACTGACTATTTCCCCTTTATGTCCCGCGCCTATAAGTCCAACCCCTGGGCTTTATACGGCAGAACGGAATTTTGCCCGGGTGACCCGGTAAATACTACCCTGGGGCTTACCGCGGGGTTCGATGCTTATGAGTGGCGGAAAGACGGCGCGCTCATAGCTGGCGCTAACAGCAATACGCTGCAGGTGACCAGCTTTGGTACGTATACAGCCAGGGTAAGAAGCGGCAGCAGGTGGTCGCAGTGGTCGCCTATACCTGTTGTGGTACAAACCAAGGCGCCTACCGTAACACCCAATATCCAGATGGCCGGCCTGCAGAGTAATGTGCTGCCTACACCGGAAGGTAAGGACAGTGTTATACTTTCTTTGCCGGATGGCTATGCCTCCTATGCATGGATGAAGAGCGGCGGTACAGATACCTTAGGCAGGGCAATGAACTTCACTGCCCGTGAAACCGGCAGCTATATTGCCAGGGTAACCGAACAATACGGTTGCTCCAGCAGCTTCTCCGCTCCTTTCCCGGTTATTAATGCGGCTGGCGCCAATGCGCCTGATCCCGCCGGTGGATTACTGGTTACACCGTTCTCCAAAACACAGCTCAAATTGAACTGGACGGATAAGCCATCCCCGCTTTATAACGAAACATTCTTTGAAATATACCGCGCCGCAACTGCCGGTGGCCCCTACACACTGGTGGGTAAGGTGAATGCAGATGTGCTCACCTTTACAGACGCCGGCCTGATGGCCAATACCCGCTACTATTACATTGTACGTGCCGTAAATGATAACGGCGCAGCACCGGTGAGCAGCGAGGCAAGCGGCGTTACCCTGGCGGATAACCAAAAGCCCACTGCTCCGGGCAACCTGGCGCAGTCCGGCGCTACCCGCAGCTCCGTGAACCTTACCTGGACAGCCTCTACGGACGATGTAGGAATTGATAAATACGATATTTATTTTAATGGCAAAAAGACCTTTACTGTTCCTGCCGGCACTACATCCTTTGCAGCTTACGGCCTAGCTGCCAAGACCATCTACACGGTAGTGATCAAGGCAAGGGACCTTGCCGGCAACGAATCTCCGGCCAGTAACCAGGTAACGGTGGCTACTTATCAAAATGGTCTTAACTACAAGTACTACACCACTACCGCCAACTGGACGGCATTGCCCGACTTTAATACCTTAACACCCGCCAAAACAGGCGTAGTATCTACCGTAAGCACCAGCCCAAGAACACAAACCGACCGGTTTGCGTTCATCTGGCAGGGATGGATCAACATCCCCACAAGCGGTAACTATACATTTGAGACAAATTCAGATGCAGGCAGCAGGGTATACATCGGCAGCGAAGTATATGATCCCGCAGCTACCCCGCTCGTGGATAATGATGGCGTACACAACTCACAATACAGGGAAGGCACCATTAACCTTACCAAAGGCACCTACCCGATCATTGTTACTTATTTTGAAGTAACCGGTTCGGATAACATTACCCTGTACTGGAAAAATACCGCCAATGGCGTATTCCTTCGCCAGGCTATACCGGCACAGTATTTCGTTGATACGCTGAACCTGGGCTCTGCACCATCAGCACCCAGCCAGGTTGCTGTGGCCGTGGTATCCCACAAGGCGCTGCGCGTAACCTGGAAGGATAACAGTACCAATGAAACAGGCTTTGAACTGTACAGGAGCACCAGCTTAAACGGTACCTATAATATTGTTACAACAACAGGCCCCAACGTGATAACTTATACAGATACTACGTTGAATGCCAATACCACTTATTACTACAGGCTCAAGTCAATTAACCTGGCCGGCGCCTCTTCCAACTCCTCTTCTGCCAGCGGTAAAACACAGGTATTACCATCAATACCCACGGCGCCCAATACGCTTACAGCTACAGCTGTTTCCGGTACGCAGATCAACCTGGCCTGGAAAGATAACTCCAGCAATGAAACAGGTTTTGAAATATACCGCTCCGCCAACACCAATGCCAATTACGTGCTCATAGCCACCACGGCTGCGAATGCAACAGCAAATGCATCCTACTCGGATCAGAACCTGTTCCCCAACGCACGTTACTATTATCGTGTAAGGGCTAAGAACGACGGCGGTAACAGCGCTTACACCAACGAGGTGAATACACTTACGCTGAACAGCCTGCCGGTGATCAGCGACCTGCCTGACAGGACCATGCGTTATGGCACTACCCTGTCCTTTAATGTAGGCGCCACTGATCCGGACGAAGAAGATGTAAGCCTCACGGCAACCAATGCACCGGCCTTTGTTTCCTACGGAAATGATGGCAGCGGCGGTATCCTTCTTAGCTTTAACCCGGGCGCAGGCGATCAGGGTACTTATAATATCCAGATCACCGCGACAGACCAGCATGGCGGCGTAAGCAACAAGACATTTGTTCTTAACGTAAATGATAACTACCTGCCGGTACTGAGCCCGATCAATAATGTAAGCGTAGCCGAAAAAGGTAGCGCTACTGTAAACCTCAGCTCCAGCGATCAGAATGCCGGTGATCCTGTCAACTGGACCGCCACCCACATGCCGTCATTTGCAACCCTTACGCCTAACGGCAACACCGCCACTATACAGCTGGCGCCAGGTTATGCCGATGCCGGTACTTACCCGGTAACGATCAAAGTAGATGATGGTAAAGGCGGCTTTGATACCAAGGACTTTACGATCACTGTAACCAATGTGAACCCGAACTTTGGTGTATATGTGAACTTCACAGATGGTGCATACCAGGGGGCAGCTCCATGGAATAATACTAACAAACGTCCGGCACAGGGCGATGTGTTCGCCAACCTGCTTAACAACAGCGGCCAGAACTCCGGTATTTCCATGAGCGTGCTTACACCATGGCAAACTATAAACGGTGGCAGCAATACCAACAACCAGGGTGCTAACACTGCCGGCGTATACCCGGTTAATGTAATGACCAGCAGCTGGTGGACACAGAGCGTGGCGCAATCGATCCGCCTCACAGGCCTGAACTCCAAATACAAATACAGCTTTACGTTCTTTGGCAGCCGCGCCGGTATCAGCGATGCCCGCGTAGCCAGCTATACCATTAACGGTGTAAGCGTAACGCTGAATGCTACCAATAACTCAACGCAAACCGTTAATATCAATTCCGTAAGCCCGGCTGCAGATAGCAGCATCACCATTAACATAGCGCCAGCTGCAGGCTCCACTTATGCCTACATCAACGCCATGGTGGTGAATGCAGCCTTTGATGATTCAACTGCACCAGCCAAACCGGCTAACCTGGTGGGTACTGTACTGGCCACTGGCGTTAAGCTTAGCTGGTCAGACCAGGCGTATAATGAAACCGGCTATGAAGTATCGCGTGCAGCTACACAAGGCGGTGCATACACGGTGCTGAACGATGGCTCATCTAACGCCAACGACACTACGTATACAGATCTGAATGCTACCAGCGGTCAAACCTGGTACTACAAGGTAAGGGCACTCAACCAGTATGGCAGCTCTCCATATACAGATAGTATTGCAGTGGTTGTACCAAACAGGCCGCCGGCACTGGCTGCTATTGCTAACGTAAGCATGAAGACGGACGCTGTACTGCAGATACCTGTAACAGCTACCGATGCGGCAGGCGATGTGATCACGCTCACAGCTACCGGCCTGCCTTCATTTGCTAACCTGCAGCCAACGGGCAACGGCACCGGTAACATTAACCTGGCTCCCGGTGGTACAGACATTGGTAAGTATACCATTACTGTAAAAGCTACCGACAACCAGGGCGGCTCCAGCACGCAGACCTTTACCGTACAGGTAACAGATAAGAAGATCACTTCTGTATACGTGAACTGTAACCTGGTAGAACCTGCCGGCACACCATGGAACAACTTTAATGCGCTGCCCAACACCAACGCAGGTATCAATAATATGCAGGATGAAGCTGGCGCCGCCAGCGGCATCAACGTAACCATCCTGGATATATTCACCGGCGCTAACAATGTAGGCGCAGTAACCGGCGATAACTCCGGCGTATTCCCGGATAACGTGATGCACACGTTCTTCTATGACCAGAGCAGCACCGACAAACGCATCCGCATCAGCGGCCTGTCTGCTGCCCGCAAATACAACCTGGTATTCTTTGGCAGCCGTGAAAGCGTATCCGACAACCGCAACACCACCTACGGTGCAGGCGGACAAACCGTTACGCTCAATGCAGCCAGCAATACCAGCAACACAGTACAGCTCAACGGCCTTACACCAGACGCCGACGGTAATATCATCTTTACGGTAAGGCAGGCTGCCGGCTCTGTTGCCGCATACCTGAATGCTTTTGTAATCCAGTCTTATGTAGATGATGGTACACCGTTAGCACCGGCCAACCTGGTAGCAACCTCTAACTCCAGGACCAACATACAGCTTACCTGGGCAGATAAGGCCAACAACGAAACCGGGTATGAAGTATGGCGCTCAACCACACGTAACGGCACTTACAGCCTGCTGGCTACCGTGGGGGCAAATGTGACCACTTACACCAATACCGGCTTAGCACCCAACACCGTGTTCTACTACAAGGTAAGGGCAATAGCAGGCGGTGTACAGTCGGCCTACAGCAACATTGCAGCAGGTGGTACACTGGCATACGGCATCTATGTAGACTTTACGGTTACCCAGATCTATGGTGCGCCGTGGAATGCTACTGCTGCCCTGCCAAACGCAGGCCTGGCCTGGAATAACCTCAGGGATGATGTAGGCAACACTACCAGCGTTGACCTGAGCATTGTGAATAACTTTACCGGTACTAACCCGGCAGGTGCACAAACGGGTAATAACAGCGGCGTATATCCTGATAAGGTGCTGGCTGAATCTTACTACACAGAAACAGATACTGCTGTTATGCTGGTAAGCGGCCTGGATCTTACTAAACAGTACTCCTTCACCTTCCTGGGCAGCCGCGCCAGCGGTGGCACAAGGGTAACGGCGTACAAGATAGGCACCAAGGTGGTAACACTGGATGCAAATGATAATACTAGCAACACTGTTACAATAGAAAATGTAGTGCCGAACAGCAATGGTGAAGTAACCATCACGGTTTACACCGCCCTTAACTACGGCTACATTAATGCGATGGTGATCAAGGCCTTCCCGCCGGATGACAGCACCACCCTGCAAAGCCTGCCGAATAACGGCGGTACAATGGCCAATGGCCGCAGCACCAATACGGTTGGTATCATGGGCGCGCTGACACCTGGTTTACAGCAGGCCGCGAATACCCTGACAGATGATGCAGATGGAGTAACCGTTGAAAACGTATATCCGAATCCGTTCAGCAGCTATATTAACCTGGCCATTCGCCAGACGAAGGAAACCCGCATACTCATCCGCTTACTGGATGGTAACGGCCGCCTGATACTGGCAAAAGACCTGGGTAAGAGAAGTGGTGGTGTGTACCAGGAAAGAATAGATGTAGGCAGCAATGCACTGGGCAATGGCCTGTACCTGCTGCAGATCCTTTCTGAGAACAAACCCGTGAAGACGATTAAGCTGATCAGACATTGAGGATTTTAGATCTTTAGAGTTACGATCTTAGATTTGACCGGGGCGGATGTCCAATCCGCCCTGGTCAGCATCTAAAGCAAATTAAAAAACTATAGGATTTTAGATCTTAGGTTACGATTTTATATTTGACCTCAGCGGATAATACCCACTGCTATTAAATCTAAAATCGTAAATTTAAAATCATAAATCCGGTTGCTTCGGTAACCGGATTTTTTTATATATTATACCGGATACATTTTACTCTAGTAATGCATTGAATATGAACGCCCTTAAGGAAAATTCATTTGACGCTATTGTCATTGGCTCCGGCATTAGCGGTGGATGGGCAGCCAAAGAGTTGTGTGAAAAAGGATTAAAGACCCTGTTGCTGGAACGCGGCAGGAACGTGGAGCATATTAAAGATTATCCCACTACGCTGTTAAACCCGTGGGACTTTAAGCACCGCCTTGCCAATCCTGAAAAAGATCTGATGGCCGACCCGGTACAAAGCGCTGCTTATGATGAAAGCAGCAAGCACTTTTTTGTGCGGGACTCGGAACATCCCTACATTCAGGAAACGCCTTTTAGCTGGATACGCGGCTACCAGGTAGGCGGACGCTCCCTTACCTGGGGACGGCAATGTTACCGCCTCAGTGACCTTGATTTTGCCGCTAATGCGCAGGATGGAAATGGCGTAGACTGGCCGATCCGTTATAAGGATATTGCGCCCTGGTATGATTATGTGGAAACCTATGCCGGTATCAGCGGGCAGGCAGAAGGCTTAGCGCATTTGCCGGACGGACAATTTTTGCCGGCCATGGAAATGAACTGCCTGGAGCTGCACTTCCGCGAACAGCTGAAAAAGAAATACAATGACCGCTTAGTGACCATTGCCCGTGTAGCCAACCTTACCAAAGGCTGGAATGGACGGCTGCCCTGCCAGTACCGTAACCTGTGCCACCGCGGATGCCCGTATGGCGGGTACTTCAGCAGCAATGCCTCCACCCTGCCGGCAGCAAAAGCTACCAGTAATCTTACGTTACGCCCGTTTTCGACCGTGGCATCCATTATTTATGATAAGGATAAGAAAAAAGCTATAGGCGTTAACGTTATAGATACGGAAACCAAAGCATCTTACGAGTACTATGCACGCATTATTTTCCTGAATGCCTCTACCATAGCCACAGCGGCCATTCTGCTGAACTCTGTATCAGATGCGTTCCCCAACGGTTTGGGTAATGGCAGCGACCAGGTAGGCCGCAACCTGATGGACCATCATTTTAAAGTAGGCGCCAAAGGGGATTTTGACGGGCTGCATGACCGCTATTATGTTGGCAGAAGGCCTACCGGCATTTACATACCGCGCTTCCGCAACCTGGATGAAGCCACCAAAATGCCGGATTATGTGCGGGGCTTTGGCTACCAGGGCTATGGCGAACGTGAGGCCTGGATGGATAACTACAATGTTCCCGGTTTTGGGGAAGACTTTAAAAAAGCCATTACCGCACCCGGTAAGTGGACCATGTGGTTAGGCGGCTGGGGCGAAATGCTGCCCTATGCCTATAACCGCGTAACATTGGATCATGCCAAGCCGGATCCCTGGGGATTACCGCAGGCCAAAATATCTTTTGAGCTGGGCGGCAATGAGCTAAGCATGCGTACGGACATGAAAGTAAGCGCCATGGAAATGCTGGAGAGAAGCGGGTTTACCAACATCTCTGGTTTTGACTATAATTATATTGGCGGGGAATGTGTGCATGAAATGGGTACTGCCCGTATGGGTAACGACCCTGCCACCTCTGTACTGAATAAATGGAACCAGATGCACGAAGTACAGAATGTGTTTGTTACGGATGGCAGCTGCATGACCTCCTCCGCATGCCAGAACCCTTCCCTTACCTATATGGCGCTAACTGCCAGGGCCTGTGATTATGCAGTGGGAGAAATGAAGAAGGGGAATTTGTAGATGTGCAAATATGCAGATGTGCAGATGTGCAGATGAAATGCAGCGAATATAAAAAGCCCTGACAGCTTTCTAAACTGTCAGGGCTTTGCTTTATAATCAAACATATATCAGCACATCCCATCATCTGCACATTTACTTCATATCCGCCATTTCCATAATAACGCTAAATTCATCATGGGTAACGGCGCTTACGGATAAGCGGCTAAGCTTCACCAGCTGCAGGTTTGCCAGGCGTTTTTCTGCTTTTACCTGTGCCAGGGTAACGGCTTTCTTTAAAGGCTTTAAGGGTTTCAGATCCACTACTACCCAGTTGGCATCCGTAGTGGTAGGATCCTGGTAATGTTCTTTCAGCACTTCTGCAATACCTACAATTTCCAGTCCTTCATTGCTGTGATAAAAAAGCACGCGATCGCCTTTCTTCATGGCTCTGAGATTGTTGCGGGCAGCGTAATTGCGCACCCCATCCCAAAAAGTTTTGCCATCTTTTACAAACTGGTCCCAGGAATATTTTACAGGTTCTGATTTAACAAGCCAGTAGTTCATCTTCTAATTTACGATTTTAGATTTATCAAACCTCTCCCCATCCGCTTGCCAGCACATCTGCAATATGCATGGTTTTAATGGAGAGCCCATGTTTGCGGATATAACCATCCAGGTGCATCAGGCAGGAAAGATCGGTAGAGATCAGGTATTCTGCGCCGCTTTCAATGGCGTTCAACACTTTCTGCTCGCCCATGCCAATGGAAATGGCTTCAAACTTAACGGAAAAAGTACCGCCGAAACCGCAGCATACTTCACAGTCGGCCACTTCGCGCAGCTCCAGGCCTTTTACTTTGGAAAGCAGCTGCCGGGGACCTTCCTTAATACCGCACTCGCGCAGCGCGCCGCAGGCATCGTGGTAGGTGGCTACGCCATTCAGGGTGGCGCCAATATCCGTAACGCCCAGCACCTGGGTAAGGAACTCGGTGAACTCATACATATGTTTGCGCAGCAGCTTTACCTCATTGTGCGTGGCAGAGTTATCGAACAGCTTACTGTAGTAGTTACGCACAAAACCCGTGCACGACCCGCTGGGCGCTACTATGTAATCATATACCTGGAAATCTTTCACGAATTTGGTGGCTACAGAGCGGCACTCGTCCCGGTAACCGGCGTTAAAGGCCGGCTGCCCGCAACAGGTTTGATTGGAGTTGTAGCTTACATTACACCCCAGCTTTTCCAGTACTTTCACCATATTAAATCCTGTTTCCGGAAAAAGCTGGTCCACAAAACATGGTATGAAAAGCTGTACGTTCATTGAGTTAGTCTTTTGCTATTTACGACCTGCTTTAGGGACAGGTTTTGCACATGCTTTAATGCTGTTGTTCCGGCATTGGAGAAATATCCCGGGTAATGCTGCTGCTATTTCTGGAGCTGCCGTAACATGGCAATCATCTTTAACGCGGTAATGGCAGCTTCGTCCCCTTTGTGCCCATGTTTGCCGCCCAGGCGCTCCTGCGCCTGTTCCATATTATCTACCGTTAAGATCCCGAATATAACGGGTACGGGTAATTGAACATTCAGCTGCATAATGCCGGAGGTAACGCCATCACATACATAATCGAAGTGAGGGGTTTCTCCGCGGATCACGCATCCAAATGCAATAATAGCGCCAGGTTGAGCGCTGGTGCCCTTGCAGGCCTCCCAGTACTGGCGGCAGGCAAAGGGCAGCTCAAAGGCGCCGGGTACCTGTATCTTTGTTACGCGGGATATATTATACTGTTGTAAAGTGCGTTCACAGCCGGCTACCAGCTCATTGGTAACGCCATCGTTCCATTCAGTATAGATCATAACAACACTGGCATCCTCTAAATGGAGAATGCCAGCATCGTTCAATAATGTCTGATTATTTATTGACATGTAGAATATCTAATTAATCAATTACTCTCTCACTTCTCCAAGCTTGGCCAGGTATTTATCCATTTCGCGGCCTTCGTTGGTTTGGGGATATTTCTCTTTGATTTCTTTGTAAATCGCAATGGCATCCTGCGTTTTACCGGCTTTCTGCAAAGCCAGGCCAGCGCGGAACAGGTATAAAGGAGCAGTGAGCTCATTATCGCTGTAATGACCAGCTTTCTTGTAATAGTCAATGCCATCCTCTGTTTTATTCAGCTCCATATAGGCGTCGCCGGTAAGGCCGTATGCGTATGCCTGTACCAGCTTATCATTGGCGCTGAATGACTGCAGCAGATCAATACCTTTCTGGAACTCGCCCAGTCTTACGTAGCAAACACCGGCACTGTATTTAGCCAGGTTGCCTACTTTGGTACCGCCGTATTTATCAATTACCTGTAAATAACCATAGTTGTTACCATCACCGTTCAGGGCCAGCTTAAAAGAATCGGCAGCAAAGTACTGCTGCGCGTGGAACACCATTTCCTGTGCTTTCTTTTCGTTGGGAGCTTTAATAAAACGGTTGTAGGCAAAGAAACCGCCTACGATCACGATCACTGCTACTATTGCAATGTTAATGACGTTCTTGTTCTTGTAATAAAAATCCTCTGCCTTGTGCATGGAGTCCTGCAGGTCAAAATCCTGCTTAGCTGTTGTAGTGTCTGGTGTAGCGGCTTTATGCTTTGTTTCTGCTGCCATTTTTTTTGTTTGTTATCAGTTTTTACTCATAGGTGCGAGTAATAGTGGTGAGTGACGAATGGTCGTTCACTTATTAGTCTACTATAAAAGGATAATCTTGCTGCATGTAAACATCCTTCAGCAGTTCATCATCGGAAGGCCAGGGTGATTCTTCAGCGAACTTCACACATTCTTCTACTTCGTTCTTCACCTTCTCGTTGATGGCTTCAATTTCTGCGTCGGTTGCCCACTTGTTCTTCTGGATCGTTTTCAACACCACGTTGATAGGATCTTTCTCTTTATATTCTTCTACTTCTTCTTTGGTACGGTATTTAGCCGGGTCGCTCATGGAGTGGCCGCGGTAACGGTAAGTTTTGATCTCCACCAGGGTAGGACCATTGCCTTCGCGGGCGCGTTTTACTGCGCGGTCCAGGCCTTCGTGTACGGCTTCGCAGCTCATACCGTCGATGGTATCGCTGGGCATTTCGTATGCTTCGGCCAGTTTATAGATGTCCAGTACATTAGAGGTACGTTCTACAGAAGTACCCATGGCGTACATGTTGTTCTCGCAAATAAAGATCACCGGCAGTTTCCACAGCATGGCCATGTTAAAGGTCTCATGCAGGATACCCTGACGGGCGGCGCCATCGCCAAAGAAACAAAGCACTACGTTATCGGTACCCTGGTATTGCTCTGCAAAAGCCAGTCCTGCGCCGGTTCCTATTTGTGCGCCTACGATACCGTGGCCACCGAAGAAACCTTTTTCCTTGGAGAAGAAGTGCATGCTGCCTCCCTTACCTTTGGAGCAGCCGGTTGCTTTACCATACAGCTCTGCCATACAGGCATCTGCAGTAATGCCTTTGGCAATTGCCAGGGCGTGATCACGGTAAGCAGTGATGAATTTATCAGAGGGTTTAGTAGCAGTCATAGCGCCTGCGGCAATTGCTTCCTGTCCGATGTACAGGTGGCAGAAACCACGGATCTTCTGCATACCATATAACTGTCCTGCTTTCTCTTCAAAGCGGCGCAGTAAGAGCATCAGCTCATACCAATACAAGTACGTTTCTTTCGTAAACTTCGTCTTCGCTTCTGTTTTAGTAGCCACTGTTTCTAAATTTGTCCGCAAATATAACAGGAAAATCCTAAAAACTAAATAACTGTGACAATTACCTGTAAATTTGTCGTTTACGAATTAGAAAATACGCTGAATGCTTGATGTGGAACGCTGAACGCTTAAAGCCCGGGTTTGCGGATTTGAGCGTACGCGGCCGTAATGCGCTGAACGCGGAATGCCGCACGCTTAACGCTCAAGCCCGGATCTGTGGCCTGGGCGTACATTGTAGTATATCTCTCCCCAGCCTAACCGGCCCACATCCGCTGCATTAAGCATTAAGCGTTCGGCGTTAAGCATTCCGCATTTTTTCGCATCTTTGCCGCTTGCTTACCATCAAAAACATATCGCTTACCCAGTTCAAGAACTATGCGCATACGGCTTATGCCTTTGAGCAGCGCATTGTAGGTATTACCGGCCGTAATGGCAGCGGCAAAACCAACCTGCTGGACGCCATTTATTACCTGTGCTTCACCAAAAGCTACTTCAGCAGCAACGAGGGGCAAAATACGCAGTACCAGACCAACGGCTTCCGGCTGGATGGGCAGCTGGAACGCAACGGGCAGGCCCACCGCATTATATGCACCCTCAAAGACGGTAAAAAAGATATTACCCTGGATGAGGAAAGCTACGACCGCTTTTCCCGGCACATAGGCCAGTTCCCTGCCGTAATGATCGCGCCGGATGATGCAGAGATCATCCTGGGCGGCAGCGAGGAGCGCCGTAAATGGCTGGATAGCCTGCTTTCCCAGCTATACCCCAATTACCTGGAACACCTGATCACCTATAATAAGATACTACAGCAGCGTAATAGCCTGTTAAAGACCATTGCCACCCAAAACCGCAACCAGGATGCCCTGCTGGACATTTTTGACGCACAGCTGGTGCAGCATGGCGTGCCGGTGTTTGAAATGCGCCGGGCATTTTTGCCCGCCTTTATACAACAGGTACAACAATTATATGATTACCTGGCCGGCAAGCACGAGGTTGTGAGCATCCAGTACCAGTGTAACCTGCTGGAACAGCCGCTGGATAAGCTGCTTGCCGCCAACCGCCATAAAGACCTGCTGCTGCAGCGCACCAGCGGAGGCATTCACCGCGACGACCTGGTATTTCTGCTGGACGGGCATGCCATGAAAGCCAGCGCCTCTCAGGGACAACGTAAAAGCTTTTTGTTTGCCCTGAAGCTGGCCCAGTACGAGGTGATCAAACAGCAAAAACAGTTCCCTCCCCTGCTGCTGCTGGATGATGTATTTGAAAAGCTGGACCAGGAGCGGGTTACCCGCCTTATTCAGCTGGTGAGCAGCCCGGAGTACGGGCAGGTGTTCATTACCGATACGCATGCTGCGCGTTTGCAGGAAGCATTTGCAGAACAGGCAGGGTTTCAATTGATCAAAATCGGGAAAAAGGAAGACTGAGATAAGCACCCGTAAAAAGGCCGACCCGAATTGCAGCCGCATTGCGCCCGAATTGCGCAGCAATGTCCCGTAGGGAATACCCAGATTTGTATCATTTACGGCGCCACCGGCAAATGTATTTCCGTGAGCAGCTCCGCAGGCGGCGTATTTTTCCGGCTATTCAGGTATACTTCAAAGGGCGGCACATCCCGCAGCTGCATATTACTGTAAGGCAGCCAGGTTCTGTAGGCCTGGCTCCAGGTTTGCCATAAAGTATCATACGGGCCTTTGTGCAGGAATACCGCCCATTTTCCGGCGTTTATCAGGCACCTTTCCATAGGTTTTACAGGTACATGCTCCAAAGCCTCCGGCAGCACTATACAGGCATCAAAACGCCACTGCGCTGTATCCAGCAGCTCCATATCACGCAGCACCCCTAAGCGCATTTGTGCCTGGCCGGTAAGCCCGTGCTGGTTTAAATAATCGTACAAAAGATCAAAAGTAGCGCCGGCATTAAAGAACTCATTTTCCACTCCCTTTTTGCTCACATATAATAAAGGCAGGTTTGGCAGCTCGCGTATGGCTGCCTGCAGTGTACCTGCCGGGCGCCTGGTTTTAGCAGGCCTGGCGGGATAGTGCAGCTTTTCCCTGCCTGGCCGGCGTGCGGGCAGCATGCCAAATGCTTTCCTGAACACTTTTATGAAGGCCGATGTGGTCTGATAGCCAACTGCGGCGCCGGCATCAGCTACAGTGCAGCCATCCTCGAGCAGCTTGGCGGCTTTTGCCATGCGGATGCGGGTAATGTACTCCCCTACTGTTTCACCGGTAAAGGCGGAAAAAATGCGGTGAAAATGAAAAGGTGAAAAATGCGCCTGGGCGGCAATAGCTGCAATGCACAGCTGCTGATCGGAATGTGCACGCATATAACGCATGGCCTGGTTAATGCGGTTCCGGTAATCCATAGTGGTGTCCGGGCGGTTGCTGCTTCCGGGATCTTTCATACTGCCAAGATAGGAAAACCATGCTTTGCAATAATGCGATCTTGCTAACTTCTGCTACGCGCATGCGTGGAATGCATTTGGTATTTAATTTTAAGCGCCATTCTAAATATCTATCATGATGAAAGTACTCCTGACCGCTTTATTATTAGCCGGTACTGCCAGTGCGCAAACCAGCGCGCCTATACCCAAAACAAAATTCAACCCGCAACCCACCGGGGTTAGCCAGCGGGAATTTGCAGACAGCTCCCGCAGCAACTGGCTGGGCAACGGTCCGCGGCCTATACGCTGTATTGCCTGGTACCCATCCGGCGCAGGCGGGCAAACAGAGATCATACAGGATTCCATACAGTTCCCGGCACCCGTTACCGCCATGCGGGATGCCGGCCTGTCTGCCCGCAAAAAGAAGTATCCGCTCATTCTCATTTCGCACGGCGCGCAGGGCCATGCATTACATATGCGGTGGCTGGGTTATTACCTGGCTTCCAGGGGATACATTACCGTAGCGGTAGATCATAATGGTACGGATGCGGAAGAACGGAAAACCGCGCTGCTTACCCTTTCTGATTTTTGCATGTGGGTGAGGCCGAAAGACTTATCCTTTGTATTGGATAAACTACTGCAGGATCCCTTGTTTGCCGGCCGTATTGATACCAGCCGTATAGGCGTAGCCGGTCTTTCCCTGGGCGGCGCTACCGCTATATGGATAGCAGGTGCACGTTTGGACCGGCAGCACCTGGCCGCCAATGCGCCTCCGCCACCGGGCAGCCTTAAAGCAGATGTTGACCGCCTGATCGCTTTATCTGAAACAGATCCGGTGATGAAAAGCATGATGCCACATTCTGCAGATGACTACCACGACAAACGTATTAAAGCAGTATTTGCATTAGCGCCTGCTATTGGTGAGGGATTCACGAAAGAAGGCTTACAGAACGTTCAGGTGCCTGTGCAGATAGTAGTGGGTGATGAAGATGTTATTACGCCCAAGGAAACCAATGCAGCACACTATGCGGCCAACATTTCCACGGCGCGCAGGCTTATTGTATTACCGGGTGAGCGCGGGCATTACACGCATCCCACAAATGGTACATCACGTGCGGTAGAATTGCAGGAAGTAAGCCAGCTGGCATATGATTTTTTTGCAGAGGTATTGAAATAACTACGTTACCTTTGATGCATGCGTCATGGTATTAGCTCAATAGGAGATGCCCTCCGGGAATATATGAATAAAAGCCGCCTTAAACCGCGGATGATGGAGGTGCGTATACAGGAAAACTGGGAACAGCTGATGGGTAAAACTATTGCCCGCTATACACAAAATATACAGCTGATTGACGCTAAGCTGATCATAACCACCAATGTAGCCCCGCTTAAACAGGAGCTTAACTACGCTAAAGAAAAGATCATTAAACTGGTGAACGAGATGCTTGGGGAGCCGGTTGTACGGGAAGTGATTATTAATTGATTTACCACCGGGGCATTGGAACGGTTGCCTCCGATTGTTCGTTTTAGCACCGCATTTGTCCGTTTTCAGCTAAATTGCCACCATTTATACTACAGCGTTAGAAAATCGATATATGGCAAAACCCGTTGGACAAATTTTTCTTTTTTTATCGCTATTCCTTTTCAGTTGTATTTCAACGGAAAAGTGTCCCGAAGGAAGTAATTTACTTCCAATGTTTGGCGGACAAACTAAATGCAAAGAACAGCTGAAAGAGGATAAAAAGTTTATTTCTGAATGTGAAGCACAATTTAAGGATAGAAAAATCGCTGCAAAATATCACATTGACAAGGGGTGGGAATATTTTTATAGATCTGACTATGAGACTTCGATGAAACGTTTTAATCAAGCCTGGCTTTTAGACAGTTTAAACGCCGACGTTTATTGGGGGTTTGGAGATCTTCTTGGGGCAAAACATCAATTCCGGGAATCGTTATTATTATTTGAAAAGTCAACAAAATTAAATCCCCAAAACCCAAAGGTCTACGAATCTATTGCGATAAGTTACGGACAATTATTTTTTGAAACTAAAGATGTTGTATTGTTGAATAAGGCCATTGACAATTTGAAGACTGCAATTCAACTTAACCCCGAAAGCGCCAGTGCATTGGGACAGTTGACAAATGCTTATTCCTATTTTTCACAGAAAGACAGTGCAAGAAAATATTTAGCGTTAACAGATAAGCTTGACCCTAAAGCGGTAAATCCAGTCGTTAGAAAAATACTGCGTGAAGATTAAAAAAGTAACTTAATAACTACTTCTCCGAAGGATAACAACAACATAGCGGCTCACTGGGCCGCTATGCTATTATTACTATTTATCATTCTTCATTATTAATTAAGCCGGCTACAGGCTTTGCGTACTATCAGCCGCAGGCGCAGCAGCTACCGGTTTGGATGCCATCTTTTTATCAATAAGGCTTTGGATATCGCTCATTTTCAAACGGGTGTGCAGGTGCACCATTACCAGGTCCTCTTCATCTTTTATCAGCACTACCAGGTTGCCCAGCTCATCCCCTTTCCCTTTGTTCATCATGTACACGTGGCTGTCTTCATTCCTTACTTCCAGCAGCGGCTCCAGGCCTGAGCGCTGTACCAGTGTATTCCTTAGCTTTTGTATATCTGCAGAGGCAATGCTTTCATGATCATCTGCCGTGATGGTATATATTTTTAGCTTGCCTACTTTTTTCAGCATGCGTTTTATCACGTACACATCTTCATCATCTATTAACCGGGCGGGTATTAATCCACGACCCATCTTTATCAGGAAGCCCAGGCCTATGCGGTGGGTTTCTGCGCGGTCGTAATACTCACGCTGGAAACGTTTCAGATATTTCTGCTGGCTGAAAGCCGGACCGGCAGCGCATGCCAGGCCAATAAAGAGGAAGAGGGCGCGTACTTTCATTTCTTTAATTTTTTAAGGTTTTCCATTCCGTGAATGTTCATGTTGCCGGCTATCTGTGATATTTCGTTCAGATCAATATCGCCCACCAGGCTCATAGCCACAAATTCATCATCGCTGCCTACGAGCATGATCAGCTCTGCAATATTGCCTTTGGCATTTTCCTTTACCATGAATTTCAGATCTGTTTTATCATCGCGTACGGTCATCAGCTCTTCCATGTCTTTGGTAAGAAAAGCAGCGGCTTCGCGGTACAGCCGGGGACCTTCCTTCGTGTCTTCTTTAGCCAAGATGCGCAGGCCCCTGAGCTTCTTTATAACCTGCATAAACTGCTGGCCTTCACCGGTATTAATATCCAGCTTACTGAACATGCTGAACATTTTGGGCGTTACGCTTACCAGTGTAAAGCTGCGGTCCTCTTCATATTTCTGGAAGAAACGGTCTATAGCGCTTCCCTGGCCCTGGGCGGATAACCGTAACCCGGCAATGACCAGCAGGAGTATAAGTATGATTTGCTTTTTCATGATCTTATTTTTTTGTTTTAGAACGGCGGAGGATGTTTAATTACGATTACGAATGAATGGCGCGCGCACTTTTATCATAATTGAACACCCCTTAATTATTAATTTTTGATTTTTTGTGTAGCATCGTTAAAGTAAGACAGCTTCTCCATCTGCTCCGTACCCTTGTTCAGGTTACGGGACAGGATCTGCAGGGCTTTCTGCGTTTCGGCATATGCCTTTTCCGGATCGTCGAATGTGTCCTGCTGCGTCCAGTCGGCAGCTATCAGCTCATGCTGTTTTTGCCGGAACTGCTGCACGCTGTAACCCACGCCGGCCATAATAAGCAGTACGGCGGCATACTTCATCCAGTGCTGCCAGGGTTTGCTTTTACGCAGGGGCACTATCCTGGCCGCCGGTTGCGGTATTTCCTTCTCCTGCTCCAGCCGAAAGTACTGGAACATGGGTGCGGCTTCCCGCAGGTCTTCCGGTAAGGCCTGTGTGTGCGTTACAAAAAAATGGCGGAGCATCTGTTCCTCTTCCAAAGAAGATTCCCCCTCCCAATATTTCTCCAGCAGCGCTCTTATTTTATTGTAATCCATATACCTGAATATTTTGCAATTGTTCCCGTACGGCTTTCCTGGCACGGTGCAGGTTTGTTTTCACTTCATTCATTGTCAGCTCCAGAATGTCGGCAATTTCCTGGTAGGAAAATCCGTCAATGTCACGCAGTTGAATAATGGTCCGGTATTTTTCCGGCAGGGCGTGTATGATCCGGTGCACGCGGTCCATCACATCCTGCTGTTCGGCGGCCAGGTGCGGGCTGGGCTGATGGGAGGCTTGCATCGCTTCTGCTTTGTCCAGCAACTCCGTGTTCCGGTATTTTTTGGACTTCAGCCGGTCCAGGGCCAGGTTGCGCACTATACGCATACACCAGGCTTCCAGGTTTTGCAGCTCCGCCATCCTGCCCTGCTGGTTCCATACCCTGAGCATCGCATCCTGGGTAATGTCCTGGGCATCCTGCTCATTATTCAGCAGGCGGTAAGCAAAGCGGTACAGCTTTGGCCTTATGGGCATTACCTGGGAATGAAACAGCTCTAATGACATATCAACGTTATGGCGTTTTCTCGATGTTATAACAGGAAGACGACCGGTAAAAAGGTTTGTTACAAAAAGTACAAAAAAAAATTCCCGCTCACCAATTGATGAACGGGAAACTTCAACCATAGTTATAATCGGGGGAGACTATACATATTAAAAACCTGACCTTCCGGATGCTTTTGCCTGATTTACAGGATGCTACCGGGCTGGTAGTGAAATTTATGCTTATGCTGCCGGTAATCAATATAATGGCGAATACCGCGTTAAAAGATAATGGTTTATTTTGAGTAAATGCGGATTACTCTAAGATAAGGGAAACAAAGTAGATGTGCAAATGCGCAGATATGCAAGTGTGCAAATGAGTAGCAAAGGCCGGTCTTCGCTTGCATTCATCTGCAAATCTGCATATTTGCACATCTGCACATTAAATGTCATTCCGCTTTCAGGCTCTTAACCGGGTTGGCCAGGGCCGCCTTTACGGCCTTATACCCTACTGCCGCCCAGGCAATACCTATGGATAACAGCATGGCCAGTACAAATATGCCCCAGCCCATACCGGTATGATATTGGAAACCGGACAGCCATTCCCGCATAAAATAATACCCCAGGGGCGCGGCTATTATAAAGGCAATGCCTATTAGTAACGTGAACTCCTTTGAGAACAGGTATACAATATGCTGCACAGATGCGCCCAGCACCTTGCGAATGCCCACCTCCTTGGTTTTTTGCACGGCCATAAAAGATACCAGCCCGTATAAACCCAGGCAGGAGATAAAAATGGCCAGGAAGGCAAATACTTTGAACAGCTGCGCCGTCATAGCCTCTGCGGTGTAGAACCGCCCGATCTGGTCGTCAAAGAAAACAGTATCGTACAGGTAGGTGGGATAGATCTTCGTAAAGGTCTTTTCCACCTGTTTCAGCGTAGCTGCCATCTTCTCTCCGGGCTGTAAACGCAATGCCAGCGTGCCGTAATTATTATAATCAGATGTGAGCACACTGGGCTGAATAACATCACGCAGGGGGCCGTTGTTGAAATCGCGCAGCACACCTACTACCGGGTACCGCGGGCTGTTATCCTTGAAACCAATCAATTTTCCCAGGATCTCTTCCGGCGACTTTAACCCCAGCTTTTTCACCAGGGTCTCATTCACCAGCAGCTCGCGCATAGTGTCACTGGCATAAGGCAGGCGGCCGGCCACCATGCTCATTTTAAAGGTGTTCAGGTAACCGGTATCGGCAAACAGCCGTTTTATGCTATAGGGCTGTTTTTCAGCATCATTATTAAAATATACGTCCGTAAAATACCCGGAAATTGAGGAAGGAGCGTTGCTGCACAATGCAGCCGATGCTACGCCCGGCAATTCCAGCATACGCGTTTTCAGGTAAGGATATTTGGTTTTTAAAGTGCTGTCGCTGGGCAGGTCCACCAGCACAATAGCCTCTTTCTGAAAGCCCATAGACTGCTGGCGGAAATACTTCATTTGCTTTACCACCACCAGGGTGCCTATTACCAGCAGCTGCGCAATAATGAACTGGAACACCACCAGCCCACGGCGCAGGGAAATGCCGCCTACGGTGCGGGTACTGATCTTGTTTTTAATGGCGGCCACCGGGTTGAAGCCAGAGAGCACCATAGCGGGATAAAAACCAGCCAGCAGCGTTACCAGCAAGCCGGTTGTTATTAAGAATAACAGCAGGGATGGGCTCTGAAACAGATCCAGGATCAGTGTTTTTCCCATCAGCTGGTTCAGCTGCGGTATAAACAGCAGCGCCAGTATAATCCCGCTGATCATGGCCAGGAAAGTAATAAGGGCTGTTTCGTTGAGGAACTGTTTTAACAGCTGCAGGCGGTTACTGCCAAGCACTTTACGCACGCCTATTTCTTTGGCGCGGGTAACTGCCTGTGCGGTGGCCAGGTTTATGAAATTGATGCAGGCTACAAGCAGTAAGAAAATGCCTATAAGGCCCAATGCCCATAGCTCTTTGGTGGAAAGGCTATTGCCCCTAATGGTACCAAAACGTTTATCCAGGTGCATTTCCCGCATCGGCTGAAAAGTAAGCCTGGTGGTAGTAAAGGTGTGGTCCTGATCCTCCCTGTAATTGTTCTTTACAAAGGCAGGCAGCTGCGCCTGTAAGCGCTTTATATTTTCATTTTTGGGCAGCAGCACAAAACAGGCGGAATTTCCGGCAAGGGAGCGCCAGTCGTCCATAGCTGCAGCCTGCTCCTGCGCATTCCCGATCAGTTTTATACGGGTAGGGTTGGAAATGCCCATGCGCAACGGTATATCTGTATGCTCCGTCAGGTTCTTAAATACCCCGGTAACGCGCAGGGGTATACGATAAGACCATAGCTGTATGGTTTTGCCCATGGCATTATGATTACTGCCAAAATATTTGGTGGCTATCCCCTCTTCCAGCACTACGGTATTAGGCTCTTTCAGGCCGGCGGCATTACCTTCCAGCCAGGTAAAATCCAGTATATCAAACAAGGCTGATTCTGTAAAAAACAGCCCGCCGGGCTCTTTAAATTTCTTTTCATCAGACAGGTTTTTACCGGGCACATAGATCTGCGCGCCGCCAACTTCCCATATAGTAGCCACTTTTTCAAGTGTAGGGAAAGTTCTTTTCAGGCCGTTGGCCAGGGGCAGCACCACCATACTATGCGTCCAGCCCACTTCCCCGTTGCTGCGGTTAATGCTGGATGTTACCACCCGGTATATGCGGTCGCGTTTTGTCTGGTAATCATCATAGGTCATTTCATGCCGGATCACCAGGAAAATGAGCAAGCCTGCGCCAATACCTACTGCCAGGCCCAGGATATTGATCAGGGAAAAAGAACGCTTTCTCCATAATGCGCGGAAAGAGAGCTTAATGCTGGTATTGATCATAACAGTGAGATTGGCTACTGCCGTACAAAAAACAGGTCAGAAATATATTGCTTTAATTTTCAATGATATACGTAACGGAGTTAGTGTGGTGTTGTCCGGTTACGGAACAGGAAGTGTGCGAATATGAACACTAAAAAAGGCGGGCCCGCTCTTAGTTGAAGAACGGCCCCGCCTGCGTTCATAACATGCTGGTATCGGCAAGCCATACCATTCTTTTGTGTGCTGTTGTTGTGTTAAACGTGAACCAGAAGTGGCATCCAAAGTATGCAATCCAAATTTAGGGTAATCAGCCCCTTACTTTTAAATACTTTTTTATCCTATGTTTGTACTCATCGGATCAAACATACCCGCTATGGCAAGGGATGCGCAAAAGATACCTTCTTACCCGCTGGAGCAGCAGCCTGCCGCACAATTCAATATACGCCGGGTATTGCGCACCGGTTATGATGAAAGAAAATGGGTGGCCAGCCCGCACCGTCACAACTTTTACTTCATGGCCCTTGTACAGCAGGGGCATGGCAAACACCTGGTAGATTTTAAGGAATACATACTTGCACCCAATACGCTGAACATTATAAGCCCTTACCAGGTGCATCATGTACATGAGCGGCCGGATACCGATCAAACCGTAAAAGGCATTGTGCTTGCCTTTACCAAAGATTTTGCGCTCCCCCATCCCCTGCTGGATAATATTGAATGGATGGAAGGCCAGCTGCAGCTGGACGAAACCGAATTACAGCCGCTGCTAAACCTTTGCGGGCAAATGCTGGCGGAGTTTGAGGCTGCGCAGCCTATGAGCGACCGCATTATCAGAAACTACCTGGATATTTTCTTCTCACACATTAACCGTATGGTGCAAACCCGGGAAACCACTCGGCAGCTCTCCAACGACGCCCGTATCGTGAAAACGCTGCAGCAGCTCATACACCAGCATTTCCGGGAACAAAAGTCTGCCGGAGAATATGCAGCCCTGCTGAACCTGTCATCCGGTTACCTGAGCGAAATTGCGAAAAAACAAACCGGCAAAAGCCCTTCCCAGCTCATTGCCGACCGGGTAATACTGGAAGCAAAACGCCTGCTGGTGCATACTACAGACAGTGTAAAAGAAATTGCCTACCTGCTGAACTTCAATGAAGCCACCTACTTTTACCGCTTTTTTAAGAAATTTACCGGACAAACGCCCGAACACTTCCGCGATGAGATCCGAAAAAAGTATAGTTAAACCCGTGTATTGTATGCAAACGGGGGCTGCCCCGCGGCGGATCTTTGCAGTAACAATTATTACTGCATATGAATAACGTGATCACAACCACACATAACGTACATCCGTTGCTGCTGGACCGCTGGAGCCCTAAATCTTTCCGGGATACCCCGGTAGGTACGGATACTTTAAACCGCCTTTTTGAAGCAACCCGCCTGGCCCCCTCCTGCTTTAATGAGCAGCCCTGGCATTTTATAGTAGCCCCTAAGGCTAATGCACATCTGTATGAAAAGATCTTACACTGCTTTACGGAAGATAACCAGGCCTGGGCGCAAACCGCACCGGTGCTGATGATCGCTGTAACCAAGCTGTATTTTGAACACAATGGCGCGACCAATGTATTTGCCTGGCATGATATGGGGCTGGCGGTGGCCAACCTCACCTTCCAGGCTGTGTTTGAAGGGCTGCAGGTTTGCGAAGCCGCTGGTATTGACCATGAAAAAGTGTATACGGAGCTTGCTATTCCGGAAGGCTACCAGCCCTGTGTGGGTATTGCGCTGGGTTATGCCGGCAACGGGGATAACCTTTCCCCTGTATTACAACATAAGCATAACCGGGAAAGAACACGTAAACCGCTGAGCAGCTTTGTGCATTATGGCGAACCACAGCTGCAAATGAGATTGAATGAACAGCAAAAGCAGGTATATGAAATGATGAAAGGAAAGTTTGAGTTCGGGGACCTGCGGCCGGTGTTTGCATTTGCCCGGGCACGTATGAAACATTAAAGCTTAATGCGGGGATCAACAATGCTGTACAGCACATCTGCCAGCAGGCTAATGATCACAAAAATACCGGCGGTGAATAACACGGATCCCATGAGCACGGGAAAGTCAAACTTCTCCAATGCATCTACCGTTACTTTGCCGATGCCTTTCCAGCCGAAAATGTATTCTACGAAAAAAGCGCCGGCCAGCAGCTCTGCAAACCAGCCGGTAACAGCGGTGATCACCGGGTTCAGGGCATTACGCAATGCATGCTTAAAGATCACCGCACTACGCTTCAGCCCTTTGGCATAGGCTGTGCGAATGTAGTCCTGGTTCAGCACATCCAGCATGGCGCTGCGGGTTAGCTGCACTATAATAGCCAGCGGACGTATGCCCAGCGTAATAGCCGGCAGCACCAGGTTACGCAGGTTCATCACCCGGCCCTTAAAAGGATCCATATCAAACAAGCTGCCTGTCATATGCAAACCGGTGTACTGGCTAAACACAAAACCAAACAGGTAGGCCAGCACAATACCGGCAAAGAACGATGGTACGGAAATACCCAGCACACTGGCAAAAATGGCGCTGGTATCCATCCAGGTATTTTGTTTTACGGCGGAGAGTACGCCCAGGGCAATACCGGCTACCGTGGCAAACAGCATAGCTGCCAATGCCAGCAGCAAGGTGCCTGGCAGGGCTTCAATGAGTATTTCCCACACATCTTTTTTGCCCTGGTAAGAACGGCGCAGGTAGGGCGTTTTTAATACCAGTATTTTGGAAGAGGATATATGCAGCAGCGTTAGGTAGTGCAGCTTATTACGCGCTTCCTGCTCCGGGTGAATGCTGATGGGCAGCAGATCATTCAGGTATAGCAGGAACTGCACGGGCATTGGCTGATCCAGGTGCAGCTCCCGGCGCACATTTTCCAGGGAGGCCACGTCGGCCCGCTGCCCCAGGGTAAGGCGCGCAGGATCTGCCGGCAGCACATTGAACAGCATAAACACCAATACCACTACCCCCAGCAGTACAAGCAAACCATATGATATTTTCTTTAAGAGGTAGCGCATTGTTGTTTAGTCCATGGTCCATAGCCGATGGTCCATGGACTACTGCGTAATTTAATATCTCAAGTTACGTGAAGTATTCATTTTGCGAACTATGCAATGGACTATCGACCATCGACCATGGACCTTTACGGAATATCATTATAATGCCATTTCCCCTTAATGGTACCCTGCTCTAATAAGATCAGGCAGGGGTTACTGCGGCCGGCGGTTTTAATGGCCGTGCCATCCATTTGCACAAAGGGGAAGCTGATGCCATGCGCCTTTTCAAAAGCTGCTACGGCTTCCTTACTGGAACCGGTAACGCCGTAGATATACACTTCATTAGCTTCCATGCGTTTTTGCAGCGCCTGCATTTTGGCATCCCAGCCTTTGCCGGCAGTGGCGGTGTTCAGCACCAGGAACAGGTATACCGGCTTAGGCTCCGATAAAATGGCCTGCGTTTGATTGCCGCCATCAAAATCCGTTAAAATAAAATCCTTAATGCCTGGTTCTCCAATACCTTTTTTCACCAGCTTATCCTTACGGTCTACGAATTTCCAGGTACTGTCGGCCCAGGGATAGTTTTCCATGGTGAACTCTTTGCGTTCCCCGTTCTTTTCGTAGATCATGGTGGTTTCATATACATCCGGCGTGGAGCCCGGCGGCATTTTCATTTTTTCAGGTATGTTGTTACCTACCTTATAGGCCAGGCAATCCACAAACGGCAGATGGCTTAACGTGTACCACTGTACGCCGAAGGAGAATACCAGCGCAGCCGCCATAATAATATTGGATGCCATTTTAGGGAACAGCGGTTGTATGCGTTTGCGGTAGGCAAAGATCACCAGGATCATTACCAGCAAAGCTACATCCTTATAGAAAGTTTGTTCTGCCGTAAGCTTAATGCAATCTCCGAAACAGCCGCATTCCTTAATGGTGCCGCTGAACAGCGCATAACCGGTAAGGAAGGTGAAGAAAATGATGAGCAGCAGCAACAGCACGGAGAACAGGCGCATACGGTAGCCCAGCAACACCGCTACCCCGGCCACTATTTCAAACACGTTCATGGTTACGGAATACACCAGGGAATAGTGCGACATAAAAGTCATGTGCAGCACCTCAAAGAACTCATCCATCTTATAGCTGAGCCCCAGCGGGTCATTTGCCTTAATAAGGCCGGAAAAAATAAAGAGTACGCCTACGAGTATGCGTAATAGGATCAGGATAAACTTCATATCTGCAATTATAAAACAGCGATCAATTTAAAGAATTAATAAGGAACGGCGAATAATTAATGATCAAAGGCGGCCCGCGGGTGCGGCTTCGTCTATTTTGATGAGGGCAAACAGCGCATAATTAATGATATCCACGAAGTTAGCGTCAATACCTTCTGAGATCAGCGTTTTACCATCATTACGCAGTATTTGCTTGATGCGCAGCAGCTTAGTGAGTATCAGGTCCACAAATGATTCCTGGCTCATATCACGCCAGGCTTCGCCATAGTCATGGTTCTTATCTTCCATTACACTTTGTACAAAACGGGCCCGCTCATCGTACAGGCGGGATACTTCATCTACCGGCAGGTCCTGGTAGGGATTGCCATGCTGCCCCAGCTGTATAAGGCCAATAATGCCGTAGTTCACAATACCGCGGAATTCCCCGTCGATCTGGTCCTCCACCTTCTGGGTGCCCAGCTCCTGGATGTTGCGGATGCGCTGTGCTTTTATAAAGATCTGGTCGGTAACGGAAATGAGCCTTAATACCCGCCAGGAGGTGCCGTAGTCCCTGGTTTTTTTAATGAAGATATCTTTACACGTGCCGATGGCCTGCTGGTATTGCGCTAAGGTGTTGCTCATTGTCTTTATTAAGGAAGAAACTTTAATTTGCAGGGCAAAGTAACAAAAAATAATGTGCGGATGAACATCCAACCCTACACCCTCTCCTGCCGTGGTCAGCTGGTGGACCTTAGCACTCCGGTAGTGATGGGCATTATTAATATTACCGATGATTCTTTTTATGCAGAAAGCCGCAGCAGGCACCTGCAGCATATTATAGAAAAGGCCGGTGAGCACCTGGCCAATGGCGCCCGTATACTGGACCTGGGCGCTCAAAGCACCCGCCCGGGCGCTGCCACCATTGGCGCACAGGAAGAGTTGGACCGCTTGCTGCCCGCCATTCATGGCATCATCAACCATTACCCGGAAGCCATTATTTCTGTAGATACTTATCACGCCGCTGTGGCAGAAAAAACCGTGCAGGCCGGGGCGGCCATTATTAACGATGTTAGCGCCGGGGAAATGGACCCTCACATGCTAGCCACTGCCGGCCGCCTGCAGGTACCCTATATTGCCATGCACATGAAGGGCACGCCGGCCACCATGCAAAAAGATCCGCAGTATGATAACGTGGTACGGGAAGTGCTGGATTACTTTATACAAAAAACAGCGCAGTGCAGGGCCGCCGGTATCAATGATGTGATCCTGGATCCCGGTTTTGGTTTTGGGAAGACGATTGCCCACAATTACACCCTGCTGCGCGGTCTGAACCTGTTCCACATTTTGGAGTGCCCCCTGCTGGTGGGCGTATCCCGCAAATCAATGATATACCGTTTGTTAACCACTACCCCGGAAGCCGCGTTAAACGGTACAACGGTGATCCATACACTGGCTTTGCAGCAGGGCGCGCATTTGCTGCGGGTGCATGATGTAAAGGAAGCCGTAGAGACTGTGAAGCTGCTGCAGTACATGCATTCCCTGTAAAAAGTGTTGCAACAACGCAGTACATATAAATCTAAAATCGTAAATCTGGGATCTAAAATCTATTTTTACAATTATGGATATGTTTCAATTTTACGGATATAGATTTAACTGGCTGAATATTCTGGACCTGGCGATCGTAATTTTCCTGGTTATTCAATTATACCGGTTATTAAAGGGCAGCCTGGCTTTCAACATCTTCGTAGGCCTGCTGATGGTGTACCTGGCTTACTTCCTGGTACAGGCGTTGGGCATGCCCATTCTCACCAATATTTTACAGAACTTTATTAACGTAGGGCTCATTGCCATTATCATTATATTTCAGCCGGAGATCCGCAAGTTCCTGCTGGTGCTGGGTAAGAAAACACCGCTGAGCAAGGATAGTTTTTTTACCAAGCTGTTTATGCCCGACCGGTTTAAAAGCTACCGTGAAGAGGAGAATATTATTAATGAAGTGATCACCGCCGTAGGCCATCTCTCTGCACGCCATACCGGCGCCCTTATTGTGATTGCCACTACTCACAGGGTCAAGTTTGATACGGCCAGCAGCATTGGTATTGATGGCAACATCAGCGCCAAGCTCATTGAAAGTATTTTTGCCAAAAGCAGTCCCCTGCATGATGGGGCGTTGATCATTGTAAGCAATAAGATCCTGGCGGCCAAGGTAATACTGCCGGTATCCGATAATCCCAACCTGCCTACCCGTATTGGTTTACGCCACCGCTCCGCCGTAGGTATCACCGAACATAGTGATAACCTGGCCATTGTAGTATCCGAAGAACGCGCTACTATTTCCTATGCACAGGATGGCCGTTTGGTACAGGATGTATCCCTGGAGGAGCTGAAGATCAAGATGTACGAGGTGCTGGTGGATGGCGAGAGTTAATTAATTATTCATTCTTCATTATTAATTAAAAAAGGGTTGTCCCAATAAATTGGAACAACCCCTTACTATGAAGTTTCTGAATATTACTTACCGGGAGCAGCAGGTGCAGCGGCAGGCGCTTTACCGGGCTTTACATCAACCAGTTGCACGTCAAATACCAGTACAGAGTTGCTGGGAATGGCCGGGGGGCTACCCTGCAGGCCATAAGCCAGTGAAGAAGGTATTACCAGCGTAGCTTTGGAACCTTTGTTCAGGGAACCAATACCAGCATCCCAACCTTTAATTACAAAACCCTGGCCAATAGGGAACTTAATAGGTTCCAGCGGCATACCGGGACGTAATGTAGAATCCAGGCTGGAGTCAAAGGTTTTACCGCTCAACAGCTTACCGGTGTAGTGTACGAACACGGTATCGCCGGGTTTAGGCATATCACCGGTACCGGGCTGGCTAACGGATACGTATACACCTTCAGCATTTTTGGTAGCGTTCAGTTTATGAGCATCCAGGTATTCCTTTATTTCCTTTTCTTCTTTGGCAGTTTGTGTAGATGCAGAGTATTTGTTCTCTACTGCAAAAGTTACCTTCAGCTTGTCGCCTTTTTTACCAAACGGTGGACGAGGCTCTGGTAAAGAATCCCAGGGAATAATGAACGTAGCGCTATCACCTTCTTTCAGCAGGGCTAATCCTTCCATCAGGTCATATTTATTCACTGATTTGGAGATCAGCACCGGCACTGGCGCCCCTACCAGCTTGCGGGATTCCGCCAGGATAGAGTCGTTCAGGCGCTGGGTAATGTTCATCAGCACCGTATCGCCCAGCTTCAGCTGTGCACCGCTGCCCGATTTATGTACGGTGTATTCTACACCACCTGGTGTTTTCTTGGGCCCACCGGCACCGCAGCTAGCCATGAACAAGCCTAATGCTGCTACAAGTAACTGATTGTTTTTTTTCATCTGTAGGTATTTGTCTTTATTTTTTTTGGTCAGTCTTTAACGGTGAAAGCCTGAAGGATGTTGCGCCCTCAAACTTTTATATGATCCTGTAATAATGCTTCGTTCTCTTCCATGGCATGAATAAAGCGCTGTACTGTTTTTTCCAGCGTATCCGTGCTTCTGCCGCCGGCTGCATTAAAGTGGCCGCCGCCTTCAAAGTATTTGCGGGCAAAAGTATTTACGTCAAAATCGCCTTTGGAGCGGAATGATAGCTTCACCTCTTCCCGGCGGTCTATGATCAGCGCTGCCATTTTAATACCCTGTATAGATAATAAAAAGTTCACTAATCCTTCCGTATCCCCTGTTTGCAGGTCAAACCTTTTCAGGTCTGCATAGGGAATTGCCATCATAGCCGTATTATATTCGTAGAAGACCTCCATCCGGTGCAGCAGGCTGTGGCCAATAAAGCGCAGGCGGTTTTCCAGGAAATTGTCGTAAATGTTCTGATGAATGATCTCATGCTTTAATCCCCTGTCCATCAGGTCTGCTACCATACGGTGCACCCTGGCAGAGGTAGAGGCGAACCGGAAAGATCCCGTGTCCGTGACGGTTCCGGCATAGATACATTGCGCAATCTCTTCGGTAATATACTGCTCTTCTCCCAATTTATAAAGCGTTTCATATACCAGCTGTGCGGTAGAGGAAGCTTTAGTATCACTTACACCATAGTCAAAGGTTGGCTGTGGCTCCAGGTGATGGTCAATAAGTATTTTAGGACATTTCAGCTGCTCCAGGTACGGCGCCAGGTTCTTGGTGCGGTATAAAGCATTGAAGTCCAGGCAAAATAACAGCTCCACCCCTTCCAGTGCGCTCATGGCCTTGTCCTGCATGGATTCAAAATCCACCACCAGGTCGGCCCCGGGCAACCAGGCCAGAAAATCCGGAAAGTTAGTAGGTGAAATAACAGTGATGTCATGTCCCTTCTGACGCAGGTAGTGATACATGGCCAAAGACGAACCCATGGCATCTGCATCCGGTTTCTGGTGCATGGTAATCACCACTTTTTTAGGGGCTACCAGCAAAGGCTTGATTTCCTCGATCGGCTTCATACCAAGAATAAGCGGATGATAAAATATTGTTATGCGTTCATTTAAAACGAAGTGCGAAGTTCTTTATTTGGTGCAGAATTTCAAAATTTTGACCCGGATTTATCTGATAAACAAATTCTGGTTACCTTTGCGCCCGTTGGATGGCAGCTAAAGGTTAGCTGTTAGCCGCCGGCAATTAGCTGTTAGCATCAAACAGACCAATGGGTCATCAAGCGGTGAACCTCAGAACAAACAATTTAACTAGGAATAACAACATATGGGTAACAGAACATTTACGATGATTAAGCCGGACGCTGTAGCCAATGGGCATATCGGCGCCATTTTGGAAAAGATCAATGGAGCTGGCTTCCGCATTGTGGCACTCAAAATGACCCGGTTATCAACCGAAAAAGCGGGCGAATTTTATGCTGTACACAAAGAGCGTCCTTTTTATGGGGAGCTGGTGGAATTTATGAGCAGCGGCCACATTGTAGCGGCTATCCTGGAAAAGGACAATGCCGTGGAAGATTTCCGCAAGCTGATCGGCGCTACCAACCCTGCTAATGCTGATGCCGGCACCATCCGCAAATTATTTGCAGAATCCCTGGGCCGTAACGCTATTCACGGTTCTGATTCTGATGAGAATGCAGCTATTGAAGGCAGCTTTTTCTTCAGCGGACTGGAGCAGTTCTAAGCCAACACTTTTTTATAATAGAAAAAGGCCGTCTCAATTGTTTTGAGACGGCCTTTTAGCTTTATAGCCTTCCGCTGTTGTTGGCGCCAGGTGTGCCAGCTTTCAGGTATTTAATGTGGAATTGGATTTATGTAAGCGATAGAGCTGAATATGTTGCGAAGTGAGCTGCCTGATCACCCCGGCTTTGTCTTTCCGGAGGGCGGCCGTCAATTCTTTTTTTAGGTCACTATTGTTTTGGGATACGCCCCAAAGCGCCATTTCTATTACGATCGGGATAATGGTTACCCCCTTTTCGGTTAAACAATAACCCACTCTTGCCTTACCTGCAACAGGATATTTCATAAGCAACCCCTGTTCCTCCAGCATTTTTAACCTATCCGTCAGGATGTTGGTTGCAATGCCTTCCGCAGATTGAAGAAAGTCTCCAAACGTATGTTTGCCATGCAATACAATGTCTCTGATAATGAGCAATGTCCATTTATCTCCAAAAAAATCAAGACTGAAACTAACCGGACATTCAGACCTTTTTTTTATCTCTTTCATGTCATCGTACCCCCTGATCTTACTTGCAATTTGAAAGTGCAAAGTTAGTCATTATTATTCATTTTATTTGCTTGCACTTGCAAAATACAAGTGAATAACAGTATATTTGCACTTGTAAATAACAAGTACAAATATTACAATTAAATTTTAAACCAATGAAAATGAATAACTTATTAGAGTCTGTAATTGATGCTTATGGCGGACTAAACAACTGGAGGAAATTTAAGAACATATCTGCCAGCTTAAAAATCGGCGGCATAACCTGGGCGTTAAAGCAGGTGCCCGGCATTATGGATAACATAAATGTTATCACCAGTACCAGGAAGCAGTTTACCTCTTTTTACCCATTTGTTGAGAAGGACTGGCATAATTCATATGAGCCGGGTAAGGTAGCTATCCTCAACAACAGAAATGAGGTGATAGAAGAATTACTTAATCCACGTGCTACTTTTTCGGGATATGTAACAAATACTCCATGGTCGAAGCTGCAGTTAACTTACTTCACGGGTTATGCGATGTGGAATTATTTAAATGTTCCATTTTGTCTTACTGATCCCGGTTATAGTTTTAAAGAGCTGGAACCCTGGGAGGAAGATAACGAGATATTCAGACGTTTACAGGTTACATTTCCGAAAGAAGTGGAAACTCACAGCCCGGTGCAAACTTTTTATATAGACAGCAACGGATTGATAAAGCGGCATGATTACAACGTAGAAATTCTCAGTGATGCGCGAACAGCTCATTACCTGGCGGACTATGTGGAAGTGCAGGGAATTAAATTTGCGACTAAAAGAAATGTTTATCTAAGGCAGGAAGACAATACTGCCAAAAAACCGGAACCATTATTCATATCAATAGACATTCGTAATATAAAGCTTAGTTAATGCGACGGGGCTAGGCTGGCAAATATCAAATGTAAAGGGAAATGCAGCAACAACGCTTACCCGTATCGCTGCATTCCTTTTACATTTTACATTTAAAATTTTACATTTTACATTTTTCAAGGCCTCACTCCGTCCTTAAACTCTTCACCGGATTCGCTACTGCCGCTTTTATGGTCTGGAAGCTCACGGTTCCCAATATCAGCACCAGCGCGCCTAACGCTACCCCTGCAAAGATCCACCAGGATAATGCCGCCCGGTACTCATAATGCTGCAGCCAGCCATGCATAAAGTAATACCCCGCAGGTATTGCTATCAGCAATGCTATGGTAACAAGCATCATGAAGTCTTTGGATAACAGGCACCATACATTAAACACGGTAGCGCCCATTACCTTACGTACGCCAATTTCCCTGGTGCGCTGTTCCGCCACAAAAGCAGCCAGCCCATACAGGCCCAAACAGCTGATGAAAACAGCCAGGATGGTGAAAAAGGCCGCCAGCTTGCCCAGGCGCTCTTCATCCTGGAACTTGGCCTGAAAATCATCATCTGCAAAAGCATATTCAAACGGCGTAACGGGGTTATATTTTTTAAAGATACTTTCTATCTGCGCCAGGGCCTTACCGGCACTCAGCGCAGGGTTAATACGCAGGCTGATAAACTTTACACGGTTAAATGCATCCAGGTAAAATATGGTAGGCCTCACCGGGTCGAACATAGACTGCATCACCATATCCTTTACCACGCCAATTACATGGTACTGGCGGCCAAAGGCATTCACCATCTCCCCTACCGGGTTTTCAAAACCCATGTATTTTACGGCGGCCTGGTTTAATACAAAACCGGCTGAATCCGTAGCAAAGAGCTTATTAAAATCGCGCCCATCCGCCATTTCCCAGTTAATGGTTTTTCCAAACTCGGGGCTAATGGCCATGGTCACAATTTCATCCTGCATATCAGGGTCTTTACCACGCCAGCTGAAACCAATATTGGTAACGCCTGCATACATAGCAGAGCTTTGGGATTGCGCCACACTGGTTACCACCCCGCTTTGCAGCAGCGCATCGCGGAAAGCAGGATAATTTTTACGGGTTTCCTCCGTGATCATACGCATGGTTAATAAGCCATTGCGGTTAAACCCAATGGGACGGTCTTTTGCAAACAGGATCTGCTTAAAAACAATAATAGTGCAAATGATCAGCGTTACTGAAATGGAGAACTGCATTACCACCAGTGTTTTACGCGGTACAGCTGCAAAGCGCCCTGCCTTAAAAGGTCCTTTTAACACCTTTACCGGTTTAAGGGCCGAAAGGTATAATGCAGGATAGCTGCCGGCCAGCACGCCGGTGAACAGGGTAAAACCCAGGCACAGTAACCAGAATATAGGTTGCCCCCATAAGATGGTAAGCTTTTTATCTGCGATCCCGTTAAACCAGGGAAGGATAAGGCTTACCAACAACAGGGATAATAAGAAACAAATGAATGCAGTAAGCACAGATTCTCCCAGGAACTGCAGGATAAGCTGCCCCCGGCCGGAGCCAATAGCTTTGCGGATGCCTACTTCCTTGGCCCGTTTTTCTGAACGCGCCGTGGCCAGGTTCATAAAATTAATGCAGGCCAGCAGCAGCACAAACCCGCCAATGATCCCAAAGAACCATACAAACTGTATGCGGCCACCTGCCGGTACCCCGTTCCTGAACCTGGAATACAGGTGCCAGCGGTTCATAGGGTGCAGGAACGTTTGCGGCTGAAAGGCATCGCCATTGATCCTTTGCAGGCCTACATTTTTGATCTTTGCAGATACCTGCTGCAGATCCGTATTATCTGCTATTTGCACATAGGTCTGGAACCAGCGGTTTCCCCAGCCTGCTTTGCCTGCCAGGTCCTCGCTTTTGGCGTATAAGTCCCAGGGCGATATGAAGCCCAGGTTTGAGAAGCTGGTGTTAGCAGGTAAGTCTTCATATACGCCGGTTACTTTTACATCCAGCTTGTTATCAATTTTCATGAGCTTACCTATGGGATCGGCCTCTCCAAAAAAAGCTTTAGCTACAGATGCGGATAACAAAATGGAAGCAGGGTCCTGCAAGCCGGCCCGGGTACCTTTAAGCATATGCAGGGTAAGCATTTCCGGGGCCTGCGGCTCCATATAGCTGCCGCTCTTATTGAGATTATTATCTCCATAGGAAAGGATGTGCCCATTGGGATAGGTGGAGGTAACCACGTACTTAAAATAACTGCCGTACTTCACCCTCAGCTCGGGGGCCATTTGCATAGGCTCATCACCGCCGGTTTGTATTTCCCCGTTCACATACTGGTTGGTCATTACCATAGCAATACGGTCATGGTTTTGATGGTATTGGTCAAAGGAAAGCTCATCCCAGATCAGCAAACCAATGAGTATGGACAAGGCTATGCCTACAGATAATCCCGCAATATTGATCACTGACTGCGACTTGTTCTTAAGCAGGTTGCGCCAGGCTGTTTTAAGTTGAGCATTAAGCATATGCAGCTATTTTCCCCGATTGTAAGATAGTATTTGACTTACTAATTGAATGCCGGAGTTTAATGCGGTTGATAATCAGTTTGTTAATTGGCTGGAGATCACTTGTCTTGTCCGGTATTGATACAATGGGATGTTCGCTTGCGGACAAGCATGGCCGGGTATGTTTTTTTTCATACCTTAACACAACCTATTTTTTAAATATCCCTCATTATATGCCACGCCAACATTCTCCAAACCGGTTACAAACCCAATCCCATCAATCTATACAGGAAAACAATGCCCGGTATGGCGTTCGTAAGCCTGCCGTTCCGGTGCGGCTGGAAACGAACCATACAGCAATGCAACAACCCGTTGTACAAGGTGTTTTTATTTTTAATGGGAAAATAGTAAAAAAACATCCGGACGAGCAACCGCCACCTGGCTGGGAAAGCCAGTATCAAAAGATCTATGACGCGGGGTATGAGGATTATGTATATGTACCTCTGACGGATGTGGAGCTTTACCGGCAAGCTATGGCAGAGGAGCGTGCGCAAACCTCGCCTGAGCCGGCAACACAAAGCGGCCTGGAAGGCCCCCTTGAAGACAGCGTGATGCGGGAGAAATTAATAGATCTATATCATTATCATAACGACTTACCTGGAACAGACACGAGAAGAAAACCTTCAATAAACGCATTCATTAAAACATATGAAAAGTTAAAAAAAGAGGGAGCTATTGAAAGTATTACCAATAAAGAGCTGTATGAAGCAGTGATGGCCAATATGGAAAATGACGAGAGTGATTCGGTGGATAATTACTTATTACAGGAAAGTGAAGCAGAGGAGATGTCTCTCCTGTTCCCGGAAATAAAACAGGTGAGTATTGAAGAAATAGAAGCGCTGTCTGAAAAAACAACTAAAGTTGGTGAGTGGGATAAGGCAGTTCCTTCAAAAAACGGGATTTACACCGATGAAATGAAACCCTGCATTACTGTTGGGCTAACCGCCATCCTGCCCAACGGCGACCCCGTAAGCGCTTTATTTCACAGCATGCGGCCCGCGGACCAGGGACCATACATTATACAATGTTTACAGGGAGCATTGGGCGAAATGTATGACCGGCTTTCATCAATAAAATATTTTGTAGTAGGCGGAAGTCACGAAACCATTAATAAAGCAATAAATATATTGAGCACCCTGGCACAAATGGGCCTTAATATAAGCGGTGTAAGGCTAACCACTACCATAGAAGAAAGACATTTAGTCAAAAGCGTAATAGTGATGCCAACCGGTGAGATCCGCTATGCAGTTAGCGTTTCTCCGCCACCCACCCCGCAGCCCGAAACGCTGTTCTTCCCATCTGGCTTTGGCAGCGCGCCACGCAATAGCGATCCTTCACCCGGACAGGAACCGGCTTCAAACATAAGCAGTAGCAATGAAACTCCATCTTTTAGCAGCGTTTTTACAAGCAGCCGTGCATTACTAAACCAAACCGGGGAAGGCCCTGGCACACAATCACAGCCTGGTTTTTCAACAAGCTTCCGCGTTAGCCGGCCGCCAGGCGGCTCTTCCTCCGGCTTCAGGCCGCCCCGCCAACAGGCCCGCCCTCCTGCCCCAACCGATCCTACACCTGTTCCCAAGCCTCAAAAAGAAGAAAATAAAAAAGATCAATAGGCAGCCGGCCCGCAAGGCATAAAAAACGGCGGCCTTCATTTGAAGACCGCCGCTGTATGATCAAACAGGTAATTAAAACTAATCCAGCTCCACTACCAGGTCATCCTGCTGCACCATGGTGCCCTCCGGTAAATGCACGGCCTTTACCTTAGTAGTACGTGTTGCCGTTACCGTTGTTTCCATTTTCATGGCTTCAATAATAAACAGCGGAGTGTTGCTGCCAACGGTATCGCCCACACGTACCAGCAGCTTGGAGAGCTTGCCCTGTAAGGGCGCGCCTATTTCCAGATCGGGATTAGCGGCTTTTTTATTAACCGGCACCAGGCTGGATACGGAGTGGTCCCTTACCTGTACGCGGCGGGTATAACCATTGAGCTCAAATACTACGGTACACATGCCGCTTTCATCGGCCTTTTGCACGTACAGCAGCTTTACAATAATGGTTTTGCCTTTGCTAAGGGTTACCAGCATTTCCTCACCCAGCTTTAATCCATAGAAGAAGGCTGGTGTGGGAATGGCTTCCACATTCCCGTAGATCATGGCATGATGGTAATACTCATCAAACACTTTCGGGAACATATGATAGCTGAGGTAATCCAGGAACTCGGCCTGCGGGTATTTTAGCTGGAACTTTGCAAAATCGCTGTCAAAATCAACAGGCGGCAAATGCTCATTGGGCTTGCCTTTCAGGGGCTGCTCACCTTTAAGCACGATGCGCTGCAGCTTTTCCGGGAACCCACCGTAGGGCACTCCGAGGTCGCCACGGAAAAAGCCTGTTACAGAAGCGGGGAATGAGAGGTTGCGGGTTTCATCCAGCACATCCTCTTTTGTTAACCCGTTGGCTGTCATAAACAGGGCCATATCCCCTACTACTTTGGAGCTGGGCGTTACTTTCACAATATCGCCAAACAGCTGGTTCACCACAGCGTAGTTCTTTTTAATGGTTTCCAGCTGTGTGCCTAGGCCCAGTGATTCTGCCTGCTGGCGCAGGTTGGAGTATTGCCCGCCGGGGATCTCGTTCTCATAGATCTGCGCGGTGCCGGCCTTCATATCTGATTCAAAGGGATAATAGTACTCGCGTACATCTTCCCAGTAATTGCTGTATTCGTTCAGGGAGGCCAGGTTCATGGGACGGCTTCTTTCATGCCCGTCTAAAATGGCCACCAGCGCATTCAGGTTAGGCTGCGAAGTGAGGCCGCTCAGGGAGGCGATGGCGCCGTCTACTACGTTCACGCCGGCTTCTATGGCTTTCAGGTAAGTGGCCGCCTGCACGGACGATGTATCGTGCGTATGCAGTACGATGGGTAGCTGCACGGCTTCACGCAGGGTGCTTATTAATACGGATGCGGCCTGCGGTTTAAGCAGTCCCGCCATATCTTTTACAGCCAGCATGTGGGCGCCGGCATCTTCCAGGCGTTTAGCCAGGTCCACATAATATTGAAGCGTGTACTTTTTGTTGTCCTTGTTCAGGATATCGCCGGTGTAGCTAATGGCTGCCTGGGCCAGCGCACCGGTGTATTCGCGCACAAAGCGTATGCTGGGGGCCATGGCATCTACCCAGTTCAGGGAATCAAAAATGCGGAATACGTCAATACCGTTCTCCCAGCTTTTTTCAATGAACTTGGCGATCAGGTTCTCGGGGTAGGCCGAGTAGCCGACACCGTTAGCCCCGCGGAACAGCATTTGCAGCAACAGGTTGGGCATGGCCTGCCGGATCTGTTGCAGGCGCTTCCAGGGACATTCATGCAAAAAGCGCATGGAAACGTCAAAGGTGGCGCCGCCCCAAACCTCCATGGAGAACAGCTGTGGGTTGTTACGCGCATAGCCTTCTGCTACCGCCATAATATCTTTGGTACGCACCCGGGTAGCCAGCAGGCTTTGGTGGGCATCACGGTAAGTGGTGTCTGTAAAATATACCGGTTTTTCCTGCCGCAGCCAGCGCGCAAAGTCATCGCGGCCCATTTGCTGCAGCTTGTTCTTAGTGCCTTCCGGAAAGGGCGTAATACGGGAATAGGCCGGCACCTGCGGCGTACGGAACCTGCGGTTAGGGTCTTTCACCTTCACATCCGGGTGGCCGTTCACCGTAACATCTGCCAGGTATAGCAGGGTTTTGGTGCCCCTGTCGCGGATCTGCGCCAGCTTAAACAGCTCCGGGTGTTTATCAATAAAACCAACGGTGCAGTTGCCTTTGCGGAAAATATCGTGTGTGATCACATTTTCCAGGAAACCGATATTGGTTTTTACGCCGCGTATGCGGAATTCGCGTAAGGTACGGTGCAGGCGGGCGGTGGCGCCTGACAGGGTACGGCCAGAAGCGGTTACCTTTACCAGCATGGAATCAAAGAAGGGCGAGATCTTTACGCCGGAATAGGTGCTGCCCTCATCCAGGCGTATGCCAAAACCGCCGGCATTGCGGTAGGCTATTACCACCCCATAGTCAGGGGTAAAGTTATTCTCCGGATCTTCTGTGGTAATGCGGCATTGCACGGCAAAACCGTTCAGCTTTACATCCGCCTGCCCTTTCAGGAAGATCTCCGGATCGCTCAATTGGTGGCCCTGTGCAATAAGGATCTGCGAGCGTACAATATCAATACCGGTTACTTCCTCCGTTACGGTATGCTCTACCTGTATGCGGGGGTTCACTTCAATAAAATATACTTTATTGCTGCGGTCCACCAGGAATTCCACGGTGCCTACGTTATTATAGTTCACCTTACGGGCCAGGCGCAGGGCATATTCATAGATCTCTTCGCGGGTTTCTTCCGGCAGGTTGGGGCTGGGCGCTATTTCCACTACTTTCTGAAAGCGGCGCTGTACGGAGCAATCGCGTTCATAGAGGTGTACGATATTGCCATGATTATCGCCCATCAGCTGCACTTCGATATGCTTGGGCTCTTCAATGAACTTTTCAATGAAAATGGTATCATCGCCAAATGCTTTGGCAGCTTCGCTGCGGGCTTCTGTAAATGATTTCTCCAAACCGGCTGCATTATGCACTACACGCATGCCCCTGCCACCACCGCCGGCAGCTGCCTTCAGCATTACGGGAAAGCCTATACGTGTTGCTTCCTGTAAGGCCAGGGCTACGCTTTCCAGCTTTACCTGGCTATCTTCTATCAGCGGTACCTGCGCTTCCCGGGCAAGGGTTTTGGCGGCTACTTTATCGCCCAGCTGGGCCATTACTTCCGGTGTGGGGCCTACGAAAATAATACCTTCTTCCCGGCAGCGGCGTGCAAACTGCACGTTCTCACTCAGGAATCCGTAGCCGGGGTGAATGGCGTCTACCTGCTGTTCTTTTGCGAGCTGAATGATGACTTCAATGTCTAAGTAAGGTTTTAAGGGGTCATCGTCTTTGCCTATCTGGTAGGCTTCATCTGCTTTGTAGCGGTGCAGTGAATAACGATCTTCATACGTGAAAATAGCTACGGTGCGGATGCGTAGTTCTGCAGCGGCGCGTAATACGCGTACCGCGATCTCTCCCCGGTTTGCTACCAGTAATTTCTGGATCTTCTGAAGTGGAATGTCCGGCATAATATGTTAAATAAGTATGCGTTTTTGTTAAAATTGCATTGCAAAATTAAGGTAAAACCTTTGTATCAGGCGGCGCTAAAATAGTAAAAGAACAGGTGAATTTGTTGAAATATTTCTAATTAAAGAATGATTAGAATGGATAATATTCAAATTTAGTTAATCAGTTCTAAACGGCATGTTTTGGGAAAATGAAAATGGAAGATGGAGGTTGGAGGTTAGGCGGCCATGGACTATTTTAATTTACATTTACGTTTTTAATAACCCTACGCAATATGCCATGGGCCATCGACTATGGACCATGGACTATTTATAACTTATGTGGAACGTGTACCTGAAAGGTTTTAGCGCTTATATGCAGCTGGAGCGCTCGCTCTCGGCAAACTCTGTGCAGGCGTATATACGCGATGTGGAAAAGCTGGAGCAGTACCTGCTGGCCAACAATAAAAAAATATCACCGGAGCAGGTTACGCTGGACGACCTGCAATCCTGCACCCAATGGATAGCCCAGCTGGGCATGACGGCCACTTCTCAGGCACGTATTATTTCCGGCATCAAGGCTTTTTATAAATACCTGCTGATGGAGGACCTTATTAAAGAGGACCCTACGCAGCTGCTGGAAGCGCCCAAGATACGGCGCAAGCTGCCGGATGTGCTGAGCTTTGCAGAGATAGAAAATATTATCGGGCAAATAAAGGCCGGTACCCCGGAAGGACAGCGTAACCGCGCCATCCTGGAAACCATGTACAGCTGCGGGTTGCGCGTTAGCGAGGTGGTGAACCTCAAAATATCGCAGCTGCATTTTGATGCGGGCTTCATTCGTGTGATCGGGAAGGGTAATAAGGAAAGGCTGGTGCCTATTGGCCGGGATGCAATGAAATATATTAACCTGTATGCCAATGAGATCCGCGTGCATGTACCTATTAAAAAGGGACAGGAAGATACTTTGTTCCTGAACCGCCGTGGCAGCGGTTTAAGCCGGGTAATGATCTTCCTGGTGATCAAAGAATTAACGGCGGCAGCCGGTATTCAAAAGCAGGTATCGCCTCATACTTTCCGGCATTCTTTTGCTACCCATTTGGTAGAAGGCGGCGCCGATCTGAGAGCTGTACAGGAAATGCTGGGGCATGAAAGTATTACTACAACGGAGATCTATACCCACCTGGACCGGGAATATTTAAGGGATACTTTGCAACGGTTCCATCCGAGGTTTTAGATTGGGCCATGGACTAAAAAAAAACAGCTACCTATAACTGGCTGAAGCGGTAGCTGTTTTGTATTTGCATTGGGGCTCTCAAACAAGATGGACTCCTAACTAAAACTCTTAGAATGGCGCTAATAACTGAAAATCATCCGAATGTCTCCTTCTTTGCCTGGTTACTACAGACCAACCGCCCAACCAGTGGGCCAGTTGCCGCGTAGCTCTTGTGGCGGTAGCAGGCTTAATTACGATATTCAGTAGTGTACAGGGAGCAATAGCTCTCCTTTCAGGGCTTTTTGCCGTTTGTGCATCCTCCTCCCAAAGCAGCTGGTTGTTACGGTAAATCTTAAAATATACATCCGGGCCGGTATGATGCTGCCCGTGTTTTACCGGTAACGGTCCTGCTGACATATCTTCCACTCCAAACTGCAGCTTATAGCGGCCCTGCCCATTGGTGTGGGTGGTGCCCAGTAAGCAGCTGTTCTGCGCATTATAGATCTCTACTTTTAACTGCGGCTGGCCGGCCATGGTTTCAAAATGGCGTACCGTACCGCTAATCACCCAGGTGTCGTAGCTGCCGCGGATCAGGTTCCAGTGTTCGGAAGGGATCACGTAGGCAAATGCGGCCAGGTATTTATCTTTTGTGCGTTTCCAGTGTGGCACCAGTTTGCTCAGGTGATACTGTGTTACGCTGTTTTTACCGGAGGCCCGGCCCGGGATCTGCTCTAAACACAGATCCAGTTCCAGGGGTTCCGTGAACAGGTGAAGCTGTTCCCAGGAAAGGCGAAAATCGCCTCTTTCATCCAGCACTGTTTCTGTTAACAAACGATGTTCTTTACGCGCCACTTCCGTGGGCGTTAGCTGTATAAGGTGGTTAAACTTAGCCAGGCCGGAGGTATCGGCCGGATAAGTGCCTTCTGGTAAGTAGATCCGTAAGCGGCCTTTTGCCAGCGGTTCGATACAATCGTCACAGATCAATGCAGAGATGTTGCCAATTAACAGGTAACTCATAGTTTTAAAGTTTAAAAAAAAGGGGTTAACGAGCTAAACCTAAAAACCGGCTATTCGTTAGAATAGCCATACTTTTTCTCTTTACTCTTTTTCTCTCTGCATATACCGAAGAAACAAACATGGGTAGAAAGGCCCAAAAAGTGAAAACCCAAGTACTGTCCCCCTCTTGTGAATAACGTGTTCCAAAATCTTTTTCCTTAGGTCGATGATGCAAAGGTTGAGAATATTGGGACAGCAGTCAAGCGTTAAACTGCTTAAAAGGGAAAAATGCGTAGAACTACGCAATTTTGCGGAAAGTACGCATAAGCCCCTGCGGGCGCGGGAAAGCGGGGATCTTAACGGTCATCCCTATGCGAAAAAAAGTTTTGAAGCTCCTATTATTATATGGTGTTAGGATCCGGGGTAAAAAAACACGTAAAAGCATCTAATGCATTGTACAACCGGCCGGCACTGCCGGCTTATAAAATAATCATTACGGGAAAAAACAAATGGCTGTGCCGGGTAAGATCCCCGAATGCGTAGAACTACGCATTTTTTCCGAAAAATACGGGAAATGGCAAAAAACGTTCAATAGGGGTATATTTACCAAACGCTTACTGGTATTACATTACGGCCGGATTTTAGTTACAATTAACACAAAAGTATTATATATACCGGCTATTTGATGAGAAAGATTTTATGATACCTTTACGCCCATAACTCATCACACTCTACTAACTAAAACTAAAACACATGAGTACCACAACAAAAAGGATCTTCCCCCCTGATGCGGGAACATTCATTACATTGAAAGAAGCTGATAGGCTGATCGGCAACTTCCATGATCATGAAACAAAAAAGGGAAGACATAATTCTACCAGAGCTTACTTTTTTGGTAAGGATAAGATTAAAGAACTGTTGGATTGCCCGGATTGTGTAGGCATCCGTATTTACTATGGTAAAGATATAGATGGTGATGGAATTGACGACAAGAAAATGGTCATCTATCCTGTAAATAAAGAAGGTAAGAACATGCCTTACCATCCGCCGAAGCCGCATACCGCGGGTGCAAGCTTTGCACCTCCGGGCGACCCAGAAGAAGATGGCAGCGGTAAAGCGTTGGATGGCGGTCTGGCGTGTCCGCAATATTGCCCCTGAGTAGATAAAAAATCATAAGATTAAGTGCGTATAATTGAAATTCTATTTTACACTATGACGGGGATCGAATGCTTGCTTTTGATCCCCTTCACTTTAAATTATAGTGTATTGGACAAAGCCGGAAGATGGGCTTATTACTATCTGGTAAGTAGTGTTGTATTTGCGTTAGGTTCCTTGTTGATTGCTGCCCTGTACCGTAACAATCTATGGTTTACTTCTGTGATGCACCTCTTACAATTTATCATCCTCTCAGCGTATTATTATGCGCTCATAAAACGGCCGCCCCTTAAATTAATTATAAGGATCCTGCTGATCCCTGCGTTCATCCTGTTCATCCTGGATTTTTTTAAGCTGGAGGGGATCTACACCTATAATTCCATCTTCGCCACTGTAAGAACCTGCTTATTACTGGCTTATGGTATTATATTCTTCATTCAGCTTTTATCTGATGACGATCTTATAAAAGAAGCTGTTTTTATTAACTCTTTACCTAACTTCTGGTTTAATTCCGGGCTTTTCATTTACCTGTGCAGTTCTTTTTTGTTTTCACTGGCTTATAACTTCTTTTTACGGCATTCCTTGTATAATACTGCTTTTCAACCGATCACTTTTATAGGCGGTATCATTGAAGGAATTCTTTTTTATATTGGTCTTATGAAAGCTAAAAAGCTGAGGTCATGAATTTTGTTGAAATAGTTATAATCGGAACAGTCGCCATGCTCCTGCTGGGCATACTGGTGGTAGTATTGGTGATCTTTCAGCAAAAGCAGGTGATCCAGCACAAGCTGGTGCTGCGGGATAAAGACCTGCAGCTGCAACGGGAGCGCCTGGTAGCTGTTTTACAGGGGCAGGAACAAGAGCGTAAACGTATTGCAGAAGACCTGCATGATGAAGTAGGCGCCCAGCTTTCCGTATTAAAGCTAAATATTGGCCAGCTGCAGCAGCACCTTAAGAACGGCAACGGTGAAGGCGACCGTTTAAAGGAAACCAAAGATTTTACAGACACCATTATACAGCACCTGCGTTTCATTTCGCAAAGCCTGCACCCCCAGGCGCTGGATAACCTGGGCCTTTCCCATGCCCTGGACTCGTTCTGCAGCCTGATGAACAAGAATAAACAGGTAGCCATCTCCTTTAAGACCGCAGGTAACGGGCAGCCGGTAGACCGGGAAAAAGCCCTGAACATATACCGCGTGGTACAGGAGCTGATGAATAACATCCTGAAACATGCACAGGCCACCGAAGTACTGATCACCTACCATAGCACCCCTACCCTCTTAAGCATTGACGTTGAAGACAATGGCAACGGCCTGCTGCTGGCCGCCCTGGACAGCTCCCGCAAGAAAACAGGCAGCCTTGGACTTAAAAATATCGAAAGCCGCTTGAATATTATCGGCGGAAGTATCAACTTTGTATCGAGGGCACCCAAAGGAACAATTGCGCAGATACGGGTGGAAAATTATCAACCGTCAGTGAATTAGCTAATAAGTTGTTAGTTATTAAATTGTTGATCATTAAACGTTAAGAAAAAAAATCACTTAACTTTACGGGCTATTTACACTGTACACAATTATTACTCCCTATGGCGGAACAGATAAAAGTGGCGATTGCTGACGATCACAAGATCTTTCGCAGCGGCGTTATTAATACACTCACCCCGTACGATAACATTAACGTGATCTTTGAGGCAGAAGATGGTGAGCACCTGTTAAAGATCATGGATGAGCAACAGCCGGATGTAATACTGATGGACCTGAAAATGCCCAATATGGATGGCATACAGGCCACCATCCAGGTAAAGGAACGGTACCCGGATATAAAGGTCATCATATTAACCATGTATGAAGATGATAACTTTATTGTACACCTGGTAGAGAATGGGGCCAACGCCTATTTACTGAAAAATGCCGAACCGGAAGAGATCTACGAAGCCATATGTACCACGTATGAAAAAGGATTTTACTTCAGCGAGAACGTAAACCTGGCCTTGCTGAAGAAAGTACTGCACAAGAATAAACAACAGTTCAAACCTACCTTTAAAAGCAACAGCGCCAATACAGAACTGCAGCTGAACGACCGTGAAAAGGAAGTGCTGCAGCTGATCTGCAATGAATGCACCACCCAGGAGATCTCTGAAAAAATATTCCTGAGCCCCCGCACCGTAGAGGGCATACGGCAAAAGCTGCTGGAAAAAACCAGCGCTAAAAATACCGTAGGGCTGGTGATCTATGCATTCAGGAATGGACTGATTGAGTAGATGCTGAATGCATAACGCCGAACGCTAAACGCTGATTATGTTCTGTTGTTGGTGTTTGCATTAAGCATTTGGTGTTAAGCATTAAGTATTAAGCGTTTAGCCTTCAGCGTTAAGCATTCCGCATTTTAAACCACCAATTATATTATGAAAACTTTCCGTTACCATTTTACTGTAGCAGCCTGCGCGCTTTTATGCATGGCCCAGGGTGCATTTGCACAGAACCTGAAATTGCCTGCACCCAGTCCTACCCAAACCGTTAAACAGGATTTTGCCTTATCATCCGTAGAAGTGAACTATTCCCGCCCGGCAGTAAAAGGCAGGAAGATCATGGGCGACCTGGTGCCTTATGGCAAGGTATGGAGAACAGGCGCCAACAACGCTACCACCATCACTTTTGGCGATGATGTAAAATTTGGCGGCAAAGATGTGAAAGCCGGTAAATACGGCCTGCTCACCATTCCCGGCCAGTCTGAATGGACAGTGATCCTGACCAAGGACCTGGATGTAACCAGCCCTGCTGCCTACAAACCGGAAAACGATGTGGCACGTATTACCGTAAGCACCGTGGACCTGCCGGTAGACATTGAAAGCTTTATGATCATGTTTGACCAGGTACGCTCTACCTCCATGAACATGATGCTGCTGTGGGAACGCACCGGTGTGCCGGTTGAAATTACTGCCGATATTGACGGTAAAGTAATGAACCAGATAGACGAAGCCATGAAAGGTGAAAAGAAGCCTTACTTTGCAGCAGCCAACTATTATTTTGAGAACGGTAAAGATCTGAAACAGGCGCTGGCCTGGGCCGATGCCGCTACCAAAGAAAATCCCAAGGCTTTCTACATCTTTTACCTGAAAGCCAGGATCCAGGCCAAATCCGGCGACAAAAAAGGTGCTAAAGCAACAGCTCAGCAATCAATCGAGCTTTCAAAAGAAGCTAAGAACGATGACTATGTAGCGCTGAATAATAAGCTGATAGCTACGCTGGATTAATGTGCAGATGTGCTGATATGCTAATGTGCTGGTTTATAGATCTGTGGGATTTATAGACGTATGATATAAGCAACGGTATTAAAAATGCCCCGCACCTTATGCGTGCGGGGCATTTTATTTTATATCGATTACATATCCTGAAGCGGCCACTATCAGCCATTAGCGCATTAATCAAACCTACCAGCATATCAGCCTATCAGCACGTTCATTCCTCCATCGATTGCATTCATTTGCACATCTGCATATTGCACATCTGCACATTAATCAGGTATTTCTACGCTTGTCTGCTGTTATCCCATTCCCTTACTTTTGTATCCTGTAACCCCAAAGAACCTCCACACCCAGAGGACAAGTATACTTTTCAATTGAACCCCAAAATGTAATGTTATGCAATCACAACCACGTAAAGCGGTTCCCCAAACTGCACCCACTGCAAAAGTACCTGCAACCACAGCACCTGCTGCGGCAACGGCAGCAGCAGACGACAATGCCGGCCTGCGAAGCCAGCAACACTGGCTACTGCTGAAAAATCCAAACTATTTCGGCATCCAGGACAAAGACAACCCCCTGAACCAGCTGTTTAAACCGGAAGTGAACATCCAGTACAACACCTTTTACGAACAGGTGACCTGTGTTAGCTACAAACCGGACATACAGCGCCTGAGCGCCATTATAAAGGTAAAGCAGGGCTACGGTTACAGCGGCGGTCCCTGTACACCCGGCAGCAAAGAGTATGTGCGCTTTTACATAAGCTATGACAACGGCACCTCCTGGGAAGATGAAGGCGTGGTGGACTTTAACATCCACGACTTTGGCGCCAACGAAGACCTGTGCTACGAGCTGTTCACCAACTTTACACCCAAGAAAAGAAGCTGCTGCGATAAAAAACCGGTATTGCCCCGCGCACGCGCCATTCTTTCCTGGAACCAGCCCCCGCCTGCCGGAGCGCCTTTCTGGATCCCCATCTGGGGCAATGTGCTGGATGCCAACATCCAGGCGGCGCCCCGTACCGGTTTTATTTGCCTGCTGGATGATATACTGGTGAATGTAGGCGTGAAGCTGGATGAAAAGCAGTTTGACCAGGTAGAAAAAAATCTGCCCCCGCTGGAATACACTGCCGTGGCAAAAGAAAACTATTCCCTGGCAGAGATCAGCAAAATTTACGGGAAAGATGTGGAACCCGCGCGTAAAGGCTACAGCTTTGTAAGCAATGCCCTGTTCACCAAAGCCGCCATCACAGCCCCGCAATACGAGCTGTTGAAAAAGTATGAGCTGGACCTCAGCGACATTATTGGCGTGCTGCAGCAGCAACAATTCAACACAACCTATGAAGAGGTGAGCTGTGTAGGCCTGAACCGCGAATTTGATACGCTGAATGCCGCCATTCAAATAAAACGCAATGCCGGCTACTCCGGTAACCTGTGCTCCAAAGGCTCTAAAGAGTACCTGGCGTATTATATGGACTTTGGTGGTGGATGGGTGTACATGGGCACCTCTTCCGTAACCGTACACGATATTCCCGTGCCTGATGGCGGCCTGTGGTACAATGCCCCGCTGAAAATAGTGCTGGACCCATACCAGAAAGAATGGTGCCAGACCGGCAAAGCCAAACTGCGCGTGATCCTCTCCTGGAACTATGTACCGCCCATTGATCCCAACTGGGTAGCACCCTGGGGCGACCGTGAAGAATGCACCGTTGAAATTAAACCGCTGCCGCAGGGCGTACCTAACGGCCAGCTGAAACCCTTTATAGAGCTGCTGGGCGGTATGCCGGTAGACCTGATCAGCGGGGTAACAGGCGAAGCCAATGGCCTGCACACGCTTGGCTTTACGGCGGTACAAAGTCCGTTTGGCGGTAATACCACCCTGCGTGGCCGCTTCTTTAACCAGAATACACACAACTTCCGGTACCGGATCCGTGTTATAGAACCAGGAACCTCTGAACATTCTGTTATGACGCCTGTTCATATTAAAACGGATACTTTCGGCACCATCAGCCCGGCCATCACGCTTACGCCTGATGCCAACGGCTGGATGCCTTACCTGGCCAACCCCAGCTCCAACACTTTTATCGTGGACGACCTGTTTGGCAGCTTTGTACCGGCCCAGAACGGCATGCATTACATTAAAATAGAGTTTGAAGATGTATCCCTGGGCGGCGTGTTCTACAACAGCCAGTGGGTGAAATTCCTGACCGATGTACATGCACCGGATGTGGATGTGACCATTACCAGCGGCGGTGGCGATTGCGGCGATTTTCCGCCGGGCAGCAGCATTTCCGGCACTTACCAGATGCTGGATAATGATGCCAATGGCCTGAGCCTGTACATTACCCCAGCCGCAGCAGGCACCACCATCACCATTGATGGATTGCCAACTGCATCCCTGGCTTATGGCAGTGGCCTGTTCCCGTTGCCGAATAACGGCAAGTCCGGTACCTGGACGCTGCAAACCACGGCCAATGTTACACCGCCCTGTGGCTACAACATCTGGATCCAGGGCCATGACCGTACCATTGTAGGCAGCAGCCAGTACGGGTATTACAATTATATGCCTAAAGGTTTCTGTTTAGGATAAGCACTAACGTTAATGCATATATACTTATTCATATTATGTATACTGGCCACCTGGCGCATTACGCACCTGCTACAGGCAGAAGACGGCCCGTTTGACATTATTTTTTGGTTGCGGAAGAAAGCAGGAGCAGGTTTCTTCGGAAACCTGCTTGACTGCTTTTATTGTTTAAGCATCTGGATAGCGCTGCCCTTTGCCGCATGGCTGGGCATTAGCTGGGAGGAGCGACTGCTGCTATGGCCGGCCCTTTCCGGCGCCGCTATTTTACTGGAAAAACTAACCTCAAAGGAAAATACTTCATCCTAAAAAAGACTACACTATGTGTTGCGGAAAAAAGAGAGCCACCCTGGCTGCTACAACGGGCACGGCCCAACGATTATTAGGGCATGATGCCACTCATTTTGCCTTCCGGTATATTGGAGATACGGCCTTAACTACCGTAGGCATGAATACAGGCAAGATCTACCGCTTTGCATCCAAAGGCGCAGTGCAGATGGTACATTCAAAAGACGCGGTAACCATGCAGGAGATCCCGAATTTGATACAGGTGGAGGAATAAGGGATTTAAGATTTTACATTTTCAACAGCTGGCTTTTTTATACAAACCCAGTGGATCAAAAAGGCCAGCACTATCACCAGCGCGCAGCCTATTACGTTCAGCCACAGGAAGGATACGATGTCCCATTTATATATGGTGATGATCAGTGCTTCTGATATCACTGCGCTCCAGAACGTGGCGGTACCTCCTAAGCGTTTAATATAAAAGGCGATCATAAAAATGCCCAGTATTACCCCGTAGAACAGGGAGCCCAATACATTCACCGCTTCTATTAAGCTTCCCAGCTGGCTGGCAAACTGTGCTACCGCTATGCAGAAAATACCCCAGATCAGCGTCCACCATTTGGATACTTTCAGGTAATGCTCATCAGAATCTTCCTTGTTCACCATGCGTTTATACACATCCACTACGGTGGTGGATGCGAGTGAATTTAACGCCGCTGCCACACTGCCCCAGGAGGCCAGAAAAATAATGGCTATCAGCAACCCTACCAATCCCTTAGGCAGATTATGTACTACAAAGTGCAGGAAAATATAGTTGGTATCATTATCATCAGCCGCAGGATCGGCTTTTTTAATCAGCTTCACGGCTTGCTCCCGGAGGCTGGCCGCAGCAGATTCCGTAGCCTGTAAGTCACGCTGGGTGGTGCGTACCGTGTTCTGATCCTTCGCGGCTAAAGCATCGGCCAGGGCCTTTACCTGCTGTTGTTTAACAGCAGAGAGCTCATTATAATGAACCTCCAGGTTTTTGAGCGCAGGCCCCTGTTCGGACTGATAGGTTTTAGCCAGCTGCGCTTCATTAAAGAAAATGGGCGAACGGAAATACAGGTAAAACACAAATACCAGCGCGCCTATCAGCAGTATCAGGAACTGCATGGGCACTTTCACCAGCCCGTTCATAAGTAACCCCAGCCGGCTTTCCGTAACAGAACGCGCGGTGAGGTAGCGCCCTACCTGCGACTGATCTGTACCAAAGTAGGATAGCGCCAGGAAAAACCCGCCTATCAAACCGCTCCATATGTTGTAGCGGTCTTTCCAGTCAAAATCAGTTACCACCACATTCAGGCGGTCCATTTTACCGGCTACATGCAAGGCATCGCTGAAGCCAATATCTTTTGGCAGCAAATGCACCACCATCCACCCGGCCAGGAACATACCGGTGAATACAATTGCCAGCTGCAGCGTTTGTGTATAGCTAACGGCCTTTGTGCCGCCTGACATGGTATAAATGATAAGCACTCCGCCCATTACAATATTGGTCCAGTAAATATTCCAGCCCAGCAGGCTGCTGAGGATGATGGAAGGCGCATAAATACTGATGCCTGTGGAAAGCCCTCTTTGCACCAGGAATAAAATGGAGGTAAGGGTGCGCGTTTTCAAATCAAACCGCTGCTCCAGGAACTCATACGCTGTAAATACCTTCAGCTTATGGAAAATAGGCACAAAGGTGATGCATAGCACCACCATGGCCAGCGGCAGGCCAAAGTAATATTGTACAAAACGCATCCCGTCCGTATAGGCCTGACCGGGAGCAGAGATGAAGGTAATGGCGCTGGCCTGCGTACCGATAATGGACAACAGCACAATGTACCAGGGCATAGACTGGTTGCCCAGGAAATAGCCGTGTATGTTCTTTTGGCCCCGGCTTTTCCATATACCGTATAAAATAATAACAGCTAAAGTTGCGGATAGGACTATCCAATCCAGTACACTCATGAGAATGTTTTGGTGAATAAAAAGAATAACAGGATCAGTACCGCCAGCCAAACAGTCACTAACAGGTACCAGATCCACCATGCCCTGAATAACGGTGGCTTTTCATTTTCCATGAACAGGAATTACAGGTGAATTACGAATTATCAAACATGGTTTCCTTTACAGGATAATCCGTAATTGAATTAAAAATACTTCCTTAGCAACTATCTTCTCCTCAACAATCCTCCCCCTAAAAGCCCCAGCGCCAAACCAATGAACAGGCCTACCTGAACACGTTTGATCACAATACCTATAATAAGGCCCAGCGCTATACACAAACCGGCGGCAATAGTAAGGCGGGGGCGGTTTTCCTCGTGCTTTTTACTCATATTACTTTTTTGCCGAAATAAGATTTACAAATAAGCGGTATGCACCGGGTACACCTGCCGGCAGCTCACGGAAAAAGGCCAGGGAAGTATACACGTACCTGCCCTTCCCATAATTAGCTACCAGGGTGCTGCCATCCAGCGGCTGCTCTCCTTTATCGTTCATGGCAAACAGCCTGCGGTATTCAGGAGCTGCATTTGACGTAAAGTATAAGCCCCGCTCCTGCACCCAGCCGTCAAAGTCCTGCTGCGTGATCTCGTTGGGATAATGCATTACTTCATCGTTCGGCTGCAGCCAGGTAACTTTTGCATTTTCATCCGTAACCCGGTCGCCACGGGAAAGGCTGAACGGATATGGTCCCAGCTGGCTGGTAACCAGCGGTCCTACGGTATTGTACTGTATCAGCAGGGTGCCGCCGTTCTTAACATATTCCATTAAACGGGGCTGCCAGTATTTTAAACGTTCATTGGTGTTGTATGCGCGTACGCCGGCAATAATAGCATCGTATTGCTGCAGGTGCCCGCCCATGATATCCTTTTCGCCCAGCAGGGTTACTTCATAACCTACCTGCTGCAGGGAAGCGGCCACCAGGTCGCCGGCGCCGGCAATGTAACCCAGCTTGTTGCCATTGTGCTTTAAACGCAGGCTTACTACCCGCGCTGCTGCCTGCGGGAACAGGGTAATAGGCGGTATATGATCGTAGTGAATAGTTTGCAGGCTTTGCGTATATACGTGACCGTTTACCGTAGCAGCTACGTTAAACGTATCTACCCTGCTGCGGTCGTTCGCATAAATTTGTACCGGCACCAGGTTAAACTGCACTTCGGTTTCATCACCTTTATGGTTAAGGGCAAAGGATTGTTGCTCCGGGCTGGCTTTAAAACCACTAGGTACCAGCAGCTGTACTGTACCATTGGTACCATCTGCCATGGCCTTTAGCTTTACTGTTACCGGTTGTGCCTGCGGTTCTGTAAAGATGAACACCTGGTTATTCAGGTTAGCTACCACGGGTGGCGCTATTACCAGCGGCTCATACACCTCTCCTTTTACAGGATCAGTATGTTTGTATTGCAGCGGGCGTTGCACCGTAAAAGCCTGCCCGTCGATTTCCAAATGAATGGCAGCCTGTAAGGCGGGTATATTTTCCGGGCGGCCTACCAGCTGCTGATCGGCTATTTCATACATGCCCAGCGGATGCGGGGCCGCCAGCCAATAGGGCTGTGATAAAGCGGTATTAGCCGGTACGGTGATCATTTGGGGAATGCTCACAAACTGATCGAATTCCAGCTGTTTATTTAAAGTAGTATCCTTGTTCTGCAGCTGAATGCTTTGCAGGCGCACCGGCACATGGCTGTTATTGATCAGCTGCACGCTGGCCTGTAATGGCTTTCCGGGCACTGTTTCGGCAGTGGTGCTGTAAGCCTCCATCCATAAACCGGCACAGGCCAGCACCAGCTGTTCTGTTTCTTTCAGCTTCTGCGTTTTCCAGTAGCTATCCGGTAAGGCGGTAATGGCTTTTCGTATAGCCAGCAGCGCGGGTACGGATGCGGCGGGATCTTCTACCTGGTAACCGGCAATCACCTTATCTACCATTTCCCCGATGGCTTTACCGCCGGGTACACGGCTCCAGGAGGTGTTCACACCGTCCATAAGGCTTTGTTTAGGCGCCTCGCCCTGGATAGTGGTAAAGTATTCCAGGGAGCTGCCGCGGGTGGCGGCTACACCAAACCCCTGGCTCTTGTGCTGTGAGCGGCTTTCGGCGGCTATTTCCCCATATCCCCTGCCCAGCAGCACGTTAAAGGCGCCTACATCTATCTTGTATTGATCAGGCGCTGTGGTATTATTACCTCCAAAGTTGAAGGTGTTCCATAACAGGCGTTTGACCTGCCAGGGCTTTACGTATTTCAATTGTTCCGGAAAACGTTTAGGATCGGCAGCTGCGGCAAAAGCTTCTGCGGCCAGCATAGCGGAACCAGTATGGTGCCCATGCCCTGCCCTGCTATCTGCCGGGAAACGGCAAATGATCACATCCGGCTGAAACTGGCGGATCACCCAAACGGCGTCGGCCAGGATCTTTTCCCGGTCCCAGATGGAAAATGTTTCCTGCGGGTTCTTGGAAAAGCCGAAGTCCTGTGCGCGGGTAAAGAACTGTTCTGCGCCATCAATACGGCGGGCAGACAGCAGCTCCTGGGTGCGGATCAGGCCCAGTAACTCTCCCTGCTCATTCCCTACCAGGTTTTGCCCGCCATCGCCACGGGTGAGGGACAGGTAACCGGTACGGTATAATTTCTCCTTGGCCAGGTAACCCAGCAGGCGGGTATTTTCATCATCCGGATGAGCGGCCATGTATAACACGCTGCCCAGGGTATCCAGCTTACGAAGCTGTAATTTTATATCTGCTGCATTCAACACAGGCGAGGGCTGCGCCCATGCGGTTAGCTGGGCCGCCAGGGCGGTAAGTAATAAGCTGATCCTTACAAACATGTTGTTGATTCGTGGTTTTCAGATGGTCAAAAATAAGCATTAAATGTGCGAATGCACCGGTGGCATACCGTCAAATGTGAGAATGGACCGATAAAGGGATGAGTGGAGATCACTTCTTAAACATAAAGTACACGGCTGCCAGTATAAACACAAAGGAAACCAGGTAATTCCAGCGCAAAGGCTCTTTCAGGTAAAATACGGCAAACAGGCAAAACACGCTCAGGGTAACGATCTCCTGGATGGTTTTCAGCTGGAAACCGTTAAACCCTTCCTGCGATCCCAAACGGTTGGCCGGCACCATAAAACAGTATTCAAAAAAGGCAATGCCCCAGCTGATGAGGATCACCTTCCACAGTGCCATGTCCTGGTGTTTGAGATGCCCATACCATGCAAAGGTCATAAAGGTGTTGGAGACTATTAGAAGAAGTACGGTGCGCATGACACAATGTTGAATTACGAATTATCCCTGTTGTTCTACTTTTTTCCCTGCTAAAAGATACAGCACCGCCATGCGTATGGCCACGCCATTCTCAACCTGGTTGAGGATGATGGACTGGCCGGAATCTGCCACATCGGAGCTGAGCTCCACCCCGCGGTTAATAGGCCCCGGGTGCATGATCACAATGTCCTTTTGCAGGCTGTCCAGCAGGCGGCGGTTTACGCCGTATGCCAGGGAGTATTCCCGCAGGGAGGAGAACAGCGGGGTGTTCTGCCTTTCCAGCTGAATGCGCAGCACATTAGCCACATCGGCCCAGGCCAGCGCTTCGCGGATGTTATAGGTAACGTTTACGCCTAAAGCTTGTTCAAGGTGTTTGGGTATCAGTGTAGGCGGGCCTACTACGGTTACTTCTGCACCCAGCTTTTTAAGGCAGTAAATGTTGGATAAGGCTACGCGGGAGTGCATGATATCGCCACAGATAGCTACCTTTTTGCCGGTAACGCTGCCCAGCTTTTCACGGATGGAGAATGCATCCAGCAAAGCCTGTGTGGGATGTTCGTTAATACCATCGCCTGCATTTACAATGGGCGCCTGTATGTGTTTAGACAGGAAGTGCGGCGCGCCGCTGGCTGAATGCCGCATCACCACCATGTCTACCTTCATAGACAGGATGTTGTTAACGGTATCTATCAGTGTTTCGCCTTTAGAGACCGAAGAACCGGAAGCGGAGAAGTTGACCACATCCGCTCCCAACCGCTTTTCCGCCAGCTCAAAAGAGATGCGGGTACGCGTGGAGTTCTCAAAAAATACATTCACAATAGTAGTATCACGCAAGGTTGGAACCTTCTTAATCGGGCGTTGTAACACCTCTTTAAACTGATCAGCTGTTTGAAAAACAAGCTCTATATCCTGACGTTCCAGATCGCGTATGCCGAGTAGATGTTTTACGGAGAGTGACATTCTAAGGTGCAAATATACAGGTGAAAATTAAAATCCGGCTACCGAATTTTTACTATTCCAGTATGATCACTTCATCTTTACCGTCGCGCTCCTGCCAGAGCACCCGTACTTTTTCACTGATAATAGCATCAATGGTACGGCCGGTATAGTCGGGCTGAATGGGCAGCTGGCGGGTAAAGCGGCGGTCTATCAATACCAGCAGCTCCACCGTAGCCGGGCGGCCAAAATCCAGCATGGCATCCAGTGCAGAGCGGATGGTACGGCCGGTGTACAGCACATCATCTATGAGCACTACCCGCTTATTCTCAATGGAAAAATCAATATCTGTTTCACTGGGTACATGCAAAGCCGTGCCCTTATTAAAGTCATCGCGGTAAAAGGTAATATCCAGCTTACCATAAGGGATGGGGGTACCTGGCAGCAGCTTTTGCAGGGTATGGTGGATCCTGTCTGACAGGTAGATACCCCGGGGCTGCAAGCCTATCAGCACCGTATGCTCAAAGTGCAAATGCGTTTCTATGAGCTGGTGGCAAAGCCGGTCTATAGTAATGGCCAACTGCGTTCCATTCAGTATGGTTTTCAATGCTTGTAAGTTTAAGGACCAAAAATAATAATTAAAACGCATTCACACTTTTTAACATTCCCTAAGGAAACAAATAACATTCTTTAACAATGTAATAATCGTTTACTGTTTAGATTGCTGCCTGTTAATCAATCTATATTCACTCACTCAAAACCCATTTACCGTATGCGAAAAATTCTATCATTAGTTTGTATGGTAACCCTTTTCTTGCTTGTTCAATCCCAGGCCCGGGCACAGGAACAAGAGCCGTTTAAAAAGAATTTGATCGGGGGTAGCCTTGCCTTTTCTAACTCCAATGCCAGCGACAGAGAGCCTAATGGCGGCAATTATGATGGTAAAACCTTTGCTATTAACGCCACCTATATTCATTACTTAAAGAAAAATATAGGTATAGGCGCAGCCGTTGGTTACAGCCATTATACAACGTACTACCCGGACCTTAATATTGATAAGTATAAAATAAACAGCTACATGTTCCGGCCTTTTATCCGGTTTGATATTCCACTCTGGCAAAGCCGTTTTTCTGTTTTTAATGACCTGGGCATTGGCGGCGACTATTCCAGATCACAAAACGACTATGCAACCGGTGGGCAAATAGAAAGCTATACCTGGGGACTGGAAGCTTTTTATAGTCCCGGGTTAATGTTCCGGCTTAAAAGTAACATCTCGCTACAGGCCTCTTTTGCTTCTTTGGTGAGCTATAATTACAGGAATCGTGGAAGTGCAGACGCCTATTCCCATTCCTTTGGTATTACGCCCAATCATAGTTTTAACGATCTGCAGTTCGGTATCAACTTTCTGTTTTAACTTGCTGCCTGTACCTGTTGTGCTGCCTTCACCGGCCGTACAGCTTAAATACATGGCTTATGCAACTCAAAAAATTCAGGCTTAGCCGCCTGCTGCTGGCAGGTATCCTGCTGTTAGGCAGCTGTTCTTCGCACTCCCAGGTAAAGGTAGGCTCTAAGGTGCCGGTGTTCCGGTTAAAAGACCAGGATGGAAATGTATTTGATCTTTCAACGGTCTTAGGCAAGCAGCCGTTAGTCATTTACTTTTATCCGAAAGATGAAACCAGCATCTGTACCAAGGAAGCCTGCTCTTTCCGGGATGCGTTTGAACAGTTTAAACAGTACGGCGCTAAAGTAATCGGGATCAGTAACGATGGCGTGCAATCGCACAAGGCATTTGCACAGCACCATCAGCTGCCTTTTACCTTATTAAGCGATACGGCCAATGATGTACGGAAATTATTTGGCGTGCCTAAAACCTTTGTATTCCCCGGGCGGGTAACGTATGTGGTGGATAAGAACGGCGTGGTGGTGCACCAGTTCAACTCCATGCGGGATGCGGAGAAGCATGTCAGTGAAGCACTTGCTACGTTGAAGGGAATGAAGAATTAATAATGAATAATTAATAATCATGGGGCAGTTAGATCGCGAAATGTGATCCCTGCAATTATAAACGAAAAAGTCCTGCGTGTTATACGCAAGACTTTTCCTATTGATGAACTAATCTTAATTATTAATTCTTAATTAAATCCCGAAGGCTTGCTTCACTTTATCTACATAATCCAGCTTCTCCCAGGTGAACAGCTCAACTTCCACTTTCTTCTCTGTTTGCTTGCCTTTGTTAAATACCTTGGTTACTACCTGGCTGTCGCGGCCCATGTGGCCATAAGCAGCAGTTTCACTGTAGATAGGATTACGCAGCTTTAACCTTTGCTCAATGGAGTAAGGACGCAGGTCAAAGATCTCTTCTACCTTGCGGGCAATATCGCCATCGTTCAGGTTTACCTTTGCAGTACCGTAGGTATTGATGTACAAACCGCAGGGCTTCGCTACACCAATAGCATAAGATACCTGTACCAGCACCTCATCGCACAAACCGGCAGCTACCAGGTTCTTGGCTATGTGGCGGGTGGCATATGCGGCAGAACGGTCTACCTTGGAAGGATCTTTACCGGAGAAAGCGCCACCACCGTGTGCACCTTTACCGCCATAGGTATCCACAATGATCTTACGGCCGGTTAAGCCGGTATCACCATGCGGGCCACCTATTACAAACTTGCCGGTAGGGTTAATGTGGTAAGTGATCTTATCATTGAACAGGGTTTGCAGCTCCGGTTTCAGCTTGGCTTTTACGCGGGGTACTACAATCTTGATCATATCTTCCTTGATCTTGGCCAGCATCTGCTCGTCCTTATCAAAATCATCGTGCTGGGTAGATATAACGATGGTGTCTATACGCACCGGTTTGTTATCGTCGGAATATTCAATAGTTACCTGTGATTTGGCATCGGGGCGCAGGTATTTGATCTCTTTATTCTCACGGCGTACAGCAGCCAGCTCCAGCAGCAGCTTATGCGCCAGGTCAAGGGCCAGAGGCATATAGTTATCTGTTTCGCGGCTGGCATAACCAAACATCATACCCTGGTCGCCGGCGCCCTGCTCTTCAGGATTCTTACGGTCTACGCCCTGGTTAATGTCAGGTGACTGTTCGTGGATAGCCGACAGGATACCGCAGCTATTGGCTTCAAACATATACTCGCTCTTGGTGTAGCCGATCTTGCGGATCACCTCACGGGCAATGTCCTGCACATCCAGGTAAGCGTCTGATTTTACTTCACCTGCCAGCACTACCTGACCGGTGGTTACCAGTGTTTCGCAGGCAACCTTTGACTTTGCATCGTATGCAAGAAAATGATCGATCAGCGCATCGGAGATTTGATCGGCAACTTTGTCCGGATGTCCTTCAGATACAGATTCTGACGTAAATAAATAAGGCATAAAATATCCGTGTTTCGTTTTAAAGTTTCGTATAAATGATCCTCAGTTTCAGATTAAACTGGGAGTGGTTGCCTCCGCCTGCTCTTACACGATGCACATCAATATTCCTGGGTGAAAGCGCCTCCAGCTTAAAGCTTGTATTGGTTTCCTGTTTACGCAACAAACGCTGCATATACCGGGAAATGTTAAACTTGTATTGTGTATACTTCATCCCGCCAAACAGGGTTACCACTGTTTTGTCGCCACCAAAATATGGCTGGTTAGGATTACTGGGGTTTCCGTAATCGATGAGGGGCCTGGTGGTGTCCCCGCTTACGTACTGCTGTAAAAATAGGAAATCCGGCGCAGAATAAATATCATTTAGATCTGAAGGTGCTGGTGTAATTTCCGATACCACCAGCTCCGCCTTATTAATAACCGCGTTGGGGAAGTTTTCCAGGTTGGGTATGGTCACCTTTGTGAACAGGCCCGGTGCATCTTCCAGGAAGATGATGCTATCCCCTGCCGGCGTATTGGTATTAATATATTGTGCGGCCTGTGAACCGGCATGGTTACGTACAAAGTAATTGGCATGTGCGGTAAAACCGGCGGCAAAGGGAAAGCTGGCGCTCAGTGAATCGTTCTCCGTGTTCTTATAGAACAGGCGGATGCGGGTCACCGGATCGTTCAGGTTCAGGTACAGCATGGTACGGTTGGTAGTCAGCGTGGTATCCGGAACAATAGCCAGCCCTTTCAGGAAAGCATAAAAGGAAGAATCGTTTTTAAAACCGGTGGTAGCGGTTTGCTGCAGGAACTGGTTGCCCAGCGCAGTGCTTAACCGGATGCGCAGCTGCGGCGCCTCTTTGGCACCGTAAACAGATACGGAATCCTTCAAGGTACGCGGCACCACGGTGGCGGTACCCAGGAGCTCACCGGCATTATATTTTAAAGCCTGGTAATAACGGTAGTTGGAATCTATCTTAAAATCCGGCTCCGCCATGCGGTACACCCTGAAGGTTTGGGCGGCCATGGAATCGCCATAGAACCCCCGGTAGGCAATGCTCAGTACAATTGAATCCAGTGTTTGGCCAGTGCCGGCAAAGCTGTAGGCATTACTGGGCAGGCTCATTTGCGTATATACGAAACCGTGGGCACGGCCAAATAAAGGATCGCCCACGATAGAACCCAGCACCTTGGAATAGTTACCCTGGCCGGTGTATACGGCGGAATCTGTTTTCCAGATATTCTGTGTAATGATACCCGTGAGGGTGGTATCAACCCCGTTTACGAAATCCTGACCGGGTATAAGCTCATTTCCTAAAATGGTAGCTTCATTACATCCCGATCCGGCATACATGGTAATAAAAAAAGCTGCTATCAGTCCCAGATTCCTTATAATAACTCTCACGCGCGATGTTTTGTGGGTTTTAACTTAGTCCATGGTCGATGGTCCATAGTCTACGGCCTTTTGCGTTATACCTGCTCTTCGAAGCAGGCTATGGACCATTGACTATGGACCGTGGACCGTTTTTATTTCCCCATCAGCTGGTTATACAGCTGCAGGTAGTCGGCCAGGTCTTCGTTGTCTTTTTTATATGGGAGAATGATCTTACCCTTTTCCCCCTTTATTTCCTCAACCAGTTTTTTATCGGCTTTATCGCCGGCTACTACTACGGCATCGGCATATTTGGCGGCGCCGCGGTTTAGTGCAGCGTTGGTGCCTTCTTTATACAGCTCAATATCCTTTTCCTTGATCAGGTTACTGATGGTGGCCTTCTTTACAAAAGTGGGACCCAGTTTCTCCTTAAAACCATTGGGTTCCAGTGAGTACACTACTTTGGAGTGTGCAAACACGGCTTCTTTCTTGTAGGCGGTTTTCAGGTACATCGGTATCAGTGAGGTCATCCAGCCACTGCAATGAATGATGTCCGGCGGCCAGCCAAATTTCTTCACGGTTTCCAATGCTCCCTTGCAGAAAAATACGGCGCGGGCGGCATTATCGTCATAAAACTGTTCGTTTTCGTCGGCGAAAACGGCTTTGCGCTTGAAATAATCTTCATTGTCCAGGAAATACACCTGCAAACGGGCGCTTGGCAAAGAGGCCACTTTAATGATCAGCGGATAATCATCGTTATCTATCACAATATTGATCCCTGACAGCCTTACCACTTCATGCAAACGATGCCGGCGTTCATTAATAATACCAAATCTTGGCATAATTACCCGTACTTCCAGACCCGCCTCATTGGACTTAATTGCCATTTTATTGACCATATTCGCATACTCGGTTAGTTCCAGGTATGGCGACATCTCATGGGCAATAAAAAGAATTCTTTTCTTTGTGGACATTTAATGCTGATTATTAATGCAGTAATTTTTAATTTGGCTTGCAAAATTACGGATTTTTTAAAGAAAAAAGGACAAATTGGCACTTTTAACACTGTTTTAAGTATTGATTTGTGACAGAATCAAGGGTTTTACCGTAGTTTTCGCGCACGCGCAAACCCGTGTCAGACACATGACAACCAACATTATACTGCATTATTAACATACCACGGAATACTGATATATATCCATAGCACTGAACCGGCATAATACACAACAAAATGTACCTGTTTAAACAAAAAGACGAGCTCCGGCACTATCTCGATACCGCAAAACAACAAGGCGCAACGATTGGTTTTGTACCCACTATGGGAGCCCTGCATGAGGGGCACCTGTCATTAATACACACGGCAAAGGCACAAAGCAGCCTTACGGTTTGCAGCATTTTCGTGAATCCTACCCAGTTTAATGATCCGGCCGACTTTGAAAAGTATCCTATAACAATAGAGAAAGATATTCAAATGCTTATAGCTGCCGGTACGGACGTGCTGTTCCTTCCGGCTGTAGCTGAAATGTACCCGGAAGGGCTCAGCGCCCCGGCGCCCCACTACGACTTTGGCGCGCTGGAAACCGTGCTGGAAGGCGCCCACCGCCCCGGCCACTTCCAGGGAGTAGGCCGTATTGTGCACAAGCTGCTGGATCTTGTACAGCCGCACAAGCTGTTTATGGGGCAAAAAGACCTGCAGCAATGCCTGGTGGTAACCCGCTTATTACAACTCATTGATTCCCCGGCCGAAATGGTCATTTGCCCTACCCTGCGCGAGCCGGACGGGCTGGCCATGAGCAGCCGTAATATGCGACTGAGCCCGGGCGAACGTAAAAATGCAGTGGCCTTGTACCAGGCCCTCTCCTATATTAAAACAGAGCTGGCTAAAGGCGGCTCCCTGCCTGACATACTTGCTGCCGCACGGTTGCAGTTGCAATCCAGTAAATTTGAAACGGATTACCTGGATGTAATTGCCGTTAAGGACGATGGCATTATCCTGTTCCCGGAACAGGCCGTCACGGACCTGCCCATGTATGCAGTAGTAGCGGCACGGATGGAAGGCAGCCCGGTAAGGCTGATAGACAATATGCAAATAGGCAAATATGCAGATGTGCAGATGAGGGAATGATGTGCAGATGCATGATGTTATCCGGCCCATCATTTGCACATTTGCATATCCGCACATCTGCACATTTTTCCGTAGTTTTGCGGTCGCTGAATTAAAACTATGCAGATCGAGTTACTTAAAAGTAAGATACACCGCGCTGTGATAACGGAGGCTAACTTAAACTACGTTGGCAGCATTACCATTGATGAAGCGTTAATGGATGCCGCCAATATGATTGAGTATGAAAAGGTGCAGGTGGTGAACGTGAATAATGGCGAGCGCCTGGAAACCTATATTATCAAAGGCAAACGCAACTCCGGGGTGATCTGTATGAACGGACCTGCTGCCCGTTTATGCGCTGTAGGCGATGTGGTGATCATTATCTCCTATGCCACCATGGATTTCGAAGAAGCTAAAAAATATACCCCCCTCGCCGTTTTCCCTAAAGAAGGTAACAAATTGTAAGACAGGAACTAATTAATATCAACGTATGCCCAAGAGATTGAAAAGTTTACTCCAGATCGTTGTTTTCCTGGGCATAGGCTTATTATTAATATGGCTTGTTACCAAAAACCTCTCCGACAAAGAAGTAGAAGATATTAAAGAAGCGTTCCGCAATGCACATTACTGGCTGGTGCTGCCGGCCATGATCATAGGTATTGCCAGCCACTGGGCCCGTGCCGTTCGCTGGAAGCTGCTTATAAAGCCACTGGGCTACTCCCCCTCCGTACTCAATACCTTTTTTGCCGTAATGGTAGGTTACCTGGCTAACCTGGCCCTGCCCCGGCTGGGAGAGGTAAGCCGCTGCGGTATACTGGCCCGGTATGAGAAGATACCGGCCGATAAGCTGGTAGGTACCATGATAGCCGAAAGGGCCATAGACCTCATCTGCCTCATTATTTTAATGATCGTTACCGTAGCCGTGCAGATAGATGTGGTAGGCCAGTTCTTTACCACCCGCATCTGGGTGCCGCTGCAGCAGAAATTTGCCAATGCCAGTACCACCCAATGGCTTATACTGGCTGTGATACTGATAATAGTAATAGCCGCCATTTACTTCTTCTTTAAACGTTTTGCCCGCTCCAAAGCCGCCGTTACTGTACGTACATTAGCCCGCGGCGTAATGGAAGGCATTTTATCTGTTGGTAAAATGGAGCGCAAAGGCTGGTTCCTGTTCTATACCCTGCTTATATGGACGCTGTACTTCTCCATGCTGTACTGCGGTTTTTATACCCTGGATGAAACCTCCCACTTAGGCTTTAAAGCGGCCATGGCTGTACTGGGTTTTGGTAGTATAGGCATGATCGTTACCCAGGGCGGTATTGGCGCTTACCAGGTGCTGGTACAGCAAACCCTGTTGCTGTACGGCATACATGCCACCACCGGTTACGCTTTTGGCTGGATCTTATGGCTGGCCCAAACCCTGCTGGTAATGGTAGTAGGGTTTCTTTCCCTGATCTTATTACCGGTACTGAATAACAGCCGCAGCCCGCAGCCGGCGCCTGCAGAGATCAAAAAATAAATCTATCAGAATAGCTATTTACGGCAACCTTGTTAGCGGTTAACAGGGAGGGTGATCATTGCACCACTGTTAAGTATTATACGGCCGCTGGCTCTATAACTTTTGCCTCAGGTGTTACAAAATGCTGTAACTTAGATTTAACATGAAATTGTCTCCAAAAACCGTATTGTTGTGGTTATTGTGAAACACCTGAATGCAAACATAATTTATGCGTTTGACGAAAAGTGAGCCAGGCGATATGACACCCGCTACTGATATTTTACCGGATCTGAAATTGAGCAAGAAAAAAGATCACCTTCCCAAAAAGAAGATGATAGCCAGGGATGTAAGCTGGTTATCATTTAACGCACGTGTATTGCAGGAAGCAGCCGACCCCTCCGTACCGCTGCGCGAACGGATCCGCTTCCTGGGCATTTTTTCCAATAACCTGGATGAGTTTTTCCGTGTAAGGGTAGCCACGCTTAAACGCATGCTATCCTTTGGCAAATCGGCCAAAGTGCACCTGGAAGAGAACCCCGATGAGATCCTGGATGAGATCCAGCAGATAGGTATACAGCAGCAGCGTGAGTTTGACCGCATCTGGAAAGGAATTGAAGAAGAGCTGCGGGCCGATAAAATATTCATCCGCACAGAAAAACAGCTGAACAAAGAACAGCAGAAATTTGTGCTTAGCTATTTTGATGAGGAAGTACGCACCAACATCATCCCGCTGATGATTGAAAGTATCCAGCACTTCCCTTTCCTGCGCGATAAATCTATTTACCTGGCCGTGGTACTGGCCCGGCAGGATAATTCCGTACGCCAGAAGTTTGCGCTGATAGAAATACCCACCGCCATTCTGCCCCGTTTTATCTTACTGCCTTCCAAAGAAGGCGAGCATGATATTATATTGCTGGAAGATGTGGTGCGCTTTTCCCTGCCCAACATCTTCTCTTATTTTGGATACGATAAATTTGAATCGCATATTATAAAGGTTACCCGCGACGCGGAGCTGGATATTGATAACGATGTAGCCAACAGCCTGATCCATCAGCTGGAAAAGGGTATTAAAGACCGGCGCAAGGGCAAGCCCGTACGCTTTGTGTACGATAAGGATATAGATCCCCTGCTGCTGGAATACCTGATGCGCCGTTTGGGCCTGTCTAAAAAAGATAACCTGATACCCGGCGCCCGCATCCATAACTTTAAGGATTTTATGGATTTCCCGGATGCAGTGTTCACCAACAAACAGCTGCACCACCGCAAAACATTCATACACCCGCTGTTTGTGAATGCGCCCAGCGTGATGCACGTAATACAGCAGCAGGATGTAATGCTGCACTTCCCCTATCATTCCTTTGACACTATTATAGATCTGCTGCGTGAAGCGGCCATTGATCCCAATGTTACCAGCATTAAGATCACGGCCTACCGCCTGGCCCGCAATTCCAAGATCATGAACGCCCTGGTGAATGCCGTGCGTAATGGTAAGCAGGTAACCGTGGCCCTGGAGCTGCGCGCCCGCTTTAATGAAGAGGATAACCTGCGCTGGAAAACCCGGCTAGAGGATGAAGGGGTAAAAGTGCTGATAGGCATACCCGGCATGAAAGTGCACAGCAAGCTATGCGTGATCAAGAAACGGATCGGGAATAAGGTAGTGCAATGTGGTTTTGTGAGCACCGGTAACCTGAATGAAAAAACGGCCCGTGTGTATGGCGATCATTGCCTGCTGACGGCCAACCGTAATGTAATGGCAGATGTGAACCGCATTTTTGCCTACCTGGAACATCCGCGCCATGATATAAAGTTCCTGGAAACCTGTACTACCCTGCCGGTAAGCCCGTACAGCATGCGGCAGTTCTTTTTACGGTTAATAGACCGCGAGATCAAGAATGCCCGGCATAAAAAGCCGGCCCGCATGATCCTTAAAATGAATTCACTCTCCGACCCGGAAATGATAGCCAAGATATATGAGGCGGCTAAGGAAGGGGTAGATATTAAGATGGTGATACGGGGTATCTGTTGCGCCTATACGGAGAATAAAAAGTGGAAGAAAGATATAGAAGCTGTAAGCATCATTGATGAATACCTGGAACATGCCCGGGTATTTATTTTCCATAACGGCGGGCAGGAAAGGGTATTCATCGCCTCCTGCGACTGGATGCTGCGCAACCTGGACCACCGCGTGGAAGCTGCCGTGCCCATCCTGGACCCGGTAAGCAAGCAGGAGCTGATAGACATTATGAACATACAGCTTAGCGGTAATGTAAAAGCCCGCATACTGGATAATGATCAGAACAATGAATACAAGCGCGACCAATCCGGTAAAAAAATACGCTCCCAGATAGAGATCTATAAGTACCTGCACGAGAAACAGTATAGTTGATGTGCAGATGTGCAAATATGCTGATGTGCAGATAGGGTGATGTGCGGATGTGCTGGTTATGTTAAATTGACATAAATCCGCAGATGTACAGATCTTGCAATTCATTTGCACATTTGCATATTTGCACATCTGCACATAATCTTTATCTTGCATCCATGAAACTTGCTGCTATTGACATTGGTTCCAACGCCGCACGGTTACTGATATCAGAGGCCTCGCCTAAAAGCAATGGTGAAATGGATTTCATAAAGGTGAACCTGGTACGGGTACCCTTGCGTTTAGGCTTTGACGTTTTCAGCACCGGCGCTATCTCCGAACAAAAAGCAGCCGAACTGTTAAATACTGTAAAAGCCTACAAGCTGCTGCTGGAAGTATATGGCGTTAAATACCTGAAGGCCTGCGCCACTTCTGCCATGCGCGATGCAAGCAATGGCCCGGAGCTGATGAAGCAGGTAAAACAGGATACCGGTATAGATATACAGATCATTACCGGCGATGAAGAAGCCTCCTTCATTTACGAGAACCATGTGGCCGAACATATGGCCAGCACCCAGTCTTACCTGTACATTGACGTAGGCGGCGGCAGCACTGAGCTTACCTTTTTCAGCAATAACAAGCTGGTATTTAAAACCTCTGTTAACATAGGCACCATCCGCCTGTTACAGCGCCAGGTGACCGAAGCGCACTGGCAGCTGATGAAGGATACGCTGAAACAGCAGCTGAAAGGTTACGGCCCGGTAACCGCCATTGGTTCCGGCGGTAATATTAACAAGATCTTCTCCCTTTCCAAACGCAAGGAAGGCAAACCGCTTTCCCTGGAAACCCTCAAAGATTATTACAAAGAGTTCAGCAGCTTTTCCGTGGAAGAGCGTATTCACCTGTACAACCTGCGGGAAGACCGTGCAGATGTGATCGTACCAGCGCTGCAGATCTATGTGAATGTAATGCGCTGGGCCGATGCCACTGAAATATACGTACCTAAGATAGGCCTGGCCGACGGCCTGATACAGGCTTTATATGCCGAAATAAGCGGCAACCTCCCGTAAAAAAAATGCTGTAGTGATCAATATATTCCCCAAATTTGTGCCTCTGAATCTGCGCTGAACATTAATTATTGATTATTAACAGCTATAAAATGTCTGTAAACAAGGAAGTTAAACGCGTTACTACCCATATACTGCAGAAGATGAAAGCAGATGGGGAGAAGATATCCATGCTCACAGCTTATGACTATTCCATGGCCGGGATTTTTGACGATGCAGGCATTGATGTGGTGCTGGTGGGCGATTCCGCCTCCAATGTAATGGCCGGGCACGAAACAACCCTGCCCATTACGCTGGATCAGATGATCTACCACGCCTCTTCCGTGGTAAGGGCTATTAAACGCGCCTTTATAGTAGTAGACCTGCCCTTTGGCTCTTACCAGGGTAACTCTAAAGAGGCCTTAAGCTCTGCCATCCGTATTATGAAAGAAACCGGGGCGCATGGTATCAAGATAGAAGGTGGTGAAGAGATCATTGAATCCGTAAAACGCATTATATCTTCCGGGGTGCCGGTAATGGGCCACCTGGGCCTTACCCCCCAGTCTATTTACAAGTTTGGCACTTACGCTGTGCGCGCCACCGAAGAAGCAGAAGCACAAAAGCTGCTGCAGGATGCTGTGCTGCTGCAAAACGCAGGCTGCTTTGCCATAGTGCTGGAAAAGATCCCCGCCCTGCTGGCGAAAAAAGTAGCAGAAACCGTACAAATACCCATTATTGGTATTGGAGCAGGTAAGTATGTGGATGGCCAGGTGCTGGTAATGCATGATATGCTGGGTATTAACAAAGAGTTTAAGCCCCGCTTTTTACGCCGCTACCTGAATTTGTACGAAGATATCCTGAACGCCACCCAGCAGTATATAACAGATGTGAAGAGCCGGGATTTCCCGAATGAGAATGAACAATATTGAGGCCTGAAGCCGTCATTGCGGGGCGCAGCGCTCCAGCATACCCCGCACAAACCCGCGCTATGCTTCGCAATGACGATTCAGGGCTTGACAAGCGATAATCATTTTATTTATTTAACTACACCAAAACAAGAGTTATCAATTACAAACCACGAATGAAAAACTGTTCCTCAACAAACACAAGCATTCGTAATCCGTAATTGAATAACTCGTAATTAAAGTTATGTTACACCAAATCTTAGGCGGCCTTATGCAACGCTACATGGAGCGGGTGCCGGATGTAAAGGCCATTATACAAGCCATGATCCAGGAAGGTATTATTGCAAAGCCGGAAGATGTGGAGAACGACCACATTGCATTCCGTACCATGGGCGTGCCGCAGCTGGGCATACAATCCCTGGAAAAGATCTTCCTGCATTACGGCTATACGAAAAAGAGCGCCTACCATTTCCCCGAAAAAAAGCTGGATGCTTTCTGGTATGCACCGCCCGCCCCTCATTTTCCCCGCATTTTTATAAGTGAGCTGCGCGTGCAGGACCTGAGCCCGCAAGCCCGGCAGCTTATTCTCAGCTATACCGGCGAAGTAAAATCCGACCCCGTAGATGCCCTGAACCTGGACGATGCCACTGCAGTAGATAGTTTCCTGCACAGCGGTTTATGGCGCCTGCCTACCCTGGAGGATTATAAGCTGCTGGCAGCTGAAAGCGAGTATGCCGCCTGGGTTATTTACAACCGTTATTACCTGAACCACTTTACCATCAGCGTGCATAACCTGCCCATGGGTTATAATACCATTCCCGAGTTTAATGCTTTCCTCGAGCGTAAAGGTTTTACCCTGAACAATGCCGGCGGCAAAATGAAGGTGAGCCCAGATGGCGGCTTGCTGCAAAGCGCTACTGTTGCCAATATGATCACCGCTACCTTTGCCAATAATGAAACATACCCCATTGCCGGCTCTTATGTGGAGTTTGCAGAAAGAAAGGTACTACCCCAGTTCGCACACCTGCCCGCTGACCAGGTAAAGCGGGAACACCGCCGCGATGGTTTTGAAGCCGGTAATGCGGATAAGATCTTTGAGAGTACGTATAGTTCTCAAACGGGACGGTAGTTGAGTCCATGGTCCATAGTCGATGGTCCATGGCATAGTATGCGTTTATTTGTATTCCAGTGATATTACTTGTAAAACTACCTTACGTTCAGGGCCATGGACTATGGACCATCGACCATGGACTAAATTGACTAAATTGCAAACCATGATAGCAGATATTCTGAAAGAATTCAATATACCAGCCAGGCAGAGCGGGGTAAGCACCGGCAAACACTGGCTGAAAGGCGAGGGTGAAGTGCTCAGCTCCTTTTCCCCGGTTGATGGAAAGGAAATAGCCCAGGTGCAGAGCGCCAGCAAAGCAGAGTTTGATGCGGTGGTAGCCGCCGCAGAAGAGGCTTTTAAAGAATGGCGCCAATGGCCTGCGCCCAAACGTGGCGAGGTAGTGCGGCAGATAGGCGAAGCGCTGCGCACACATAAAACATCACTGGGTAAGCTCGTGTCTTATGAAATGGGTAAAAGCCTGCAGGAAGGTTATGGCGAGGTGCAGGAAATGATAGACATCTGTGATTTTGCCGTGGGCCTCTCCCGCCAGTTATATGGTCTTGCCATGCACTCTGAACGTCCGGGCCACCGCATGTATGAGCAATGGCATCCGCTGGGCGTAGTGGGCATCATATCCGCCTTTAACTTCCCGGTAGCAGTATGGAGCTGGAACGCCATGCTGGCCTGGGTATGCGGGGATGTATGCATCTGGAAGCCATCTGAAAAAACGCCGGTTACCGCACTGGTATGCCAGCATATTGTACAAAGCGTATTTGCCGCCAACCAGGTACCGGAGGGTGTTTGCAACCTGGTAACCGGTGGCCGCGAAGTGGGTGAATGGCTAACGCATGATACCCGTATACCCCTGGTATCCGCCACCGGATCTACCCGCATGGGTAAGGCCGTGGGCAGCGCAGTAGGCGCCCGTTTGGGCAGGGCTTTGCTGGAGCTGGGTGGCAACAATGCCATTATTATCTCTGAAGCAGCCGACCTGGATATGTCGCTGATAGGATGTGTGTTTGGCGCTGTTGGTACTGCAGGACAACGCTGTACATCTACCCGCCGCCTCATTATCCATGAGAGCGTGTACGATGCTTTTACACAAAAGCTGGTGAACGCCTACAAACAACTTCGTATAGGCGATCCCTTAAATGAAAATAACCACGTAGGACCGCTGATAGATAAACAGGCCGTGCAGGCCTACCAGCAGGCCCTGGAACAGGTAACCAAGCAGGGCGGCCGTTTCCTGGTAGAAGGCCGCGTGCTGGAAGGCAAGGGTTTTGAATCCGGCTGTTATGTACAGCCCTGTATTGCTGAAGTACAGAACTATTTTGATATTGTGCAGCATGAAACATTTGCGCCTATATTATATGTGATCAAATACAAAACCCTGGCAGAAGCTATTGATATACAGAATGGCGTGCCACAGGGACTTTCCTCTGCTATTATGACGCTGAACCTGCGGGAGGCGGAGCAGTTCCTGTCCAGCGCAGGCTCTGACTGCGGTATCGCCAATGTAAATATTGGTACTTCCGGTGCGGAAATAGGCGGCGCCTTTGGCGGTGAAAAGGAAACCGGCGGCGGGCGCGAAAGCGGCTCCGATGCCTGGAAGAATTACATGCGCCGCCAGACCAATACGATCAACTATTCTAACCGTTTGCCACTGGCGCAGGGCATTTCGTTTGACCTGTAATGATATGTTTATTCGATGGCCTGGCGCCGGGGTTATGTGTTGCAAAGCACATGGCTCCGGCGCCAGGCTTTTTTATGCCCTCTCTCCTGCCAATAAGCTGCTTTGCAACAAAACTGCAATTGCATTAAATTTAATATTATATATAATATTTAAAGCTATTTAAGCAGCTTAGATGCAGCAATACAAACTCAACAATAAAGTAATGATCCTGGGCGTTTTAGATGTTTGATTTTTTCCCTTTGTATATACTGTTATAAAAAAAGAAGCGAGGTTAGAGAACCTCGCTTTTTCGTTAAACGGAAACCATGCTTATGAGAAAAACGTCTGTCAGCCTGAGATGGCTTTCAAACATTCTTCTAGCAATAAATATTATACTTTTTTCCGACAATTCATATTCTACTTTTGTGCTATAATCCTTCCTTGTGGGTTTTGTTGATCCTATTTTTTTACTTCGCATTTAATATCAAGTAAGCCAGCAGATCCGCTTCCCTTTTGAATACATTGGTTATTAATTGTTTGCTGATCTTTACCTGAGGTGTTGCATGAGTTCAGCCAGCTGTTGATGTGAAAAAAAAGCAAGAATTTCTGCAATCAAAAAGATCTGTTGCAATCCGCCGGTCAGTGATCAGCTTTTTTGAACGCTCGTCAGAATGTTGTCTTGTAGTAATTCCATTTTACATATCTTTAACCAAATATGGTATTTAAATTGTTTATGATAAGACGTTTATTTACCTGTATTATATTACAAGTGTTTTTCATTGAGAACCTGTTTATAATGCCAGGTTCCATCTGACTTAAAATAAATTTAAATGATTGTACGCAGAGCAGTGACCGTACTGGCGGGAAGTGTTGCGCTAATGACAGCCTCTATCAGCACATTTGCACAAGGCACATCAATTCCCAGGAACTGGCACTTATTAAGCTATGAAAAGGACAGTGTGTTGGGTATTGGCGCTGAGAAAGCTTACAAGGAGCTATTAAAAGGCAAAAAGAGCACACCGGTAGTAGTGGCCGTAATAGATTCAGGCATTGATACTACCCATGAGGACCTCAAATCCATTCTTTGGACCAACCCAAAGGAAATTCCCGGTAACAACATAGATGATGATGGTAATGGTTATGTGGATGACATTCACGGCTGGAACTTCCTGGGCGGTAAAGACGGCCGCAGCATAAAGGAAGCCTCTGATGAAGCTACCCGCGAATACCTGCGTTACCGCCGCATTTACGGCAACCCGGATTCCACTATGGACCGCACCTCCCGGGAATATGCCTATTGGCAAAAGCTGGTGGAGAAGGTTGTAAAACCTACCAGCCAGTATAAAGCCTCTTACCGCACTATGACCAAGCTGCATGATAACATGCTGAAGTGCGCCAATATCCTGACCACTTACCTGAAACAGGATGACTTTAATGGTCCGCGCCTGGATAGTATTGAAACTACTGATCAAGATGTAATGGTGGCCAAGAACTTTATGACACGCCTGCTGCAAAGCACCGGCGAGCAGAACGTAGCCTACCTGGATTTTAAATCAGAATTTGAAGAGTACATCGATGATCTGAAGAAAAAAGCTGAAAGAGCAGACGAAGGCGAAGTAGATAAACGCAAGGAAATTGTAGGTGATAACACAGACGATATCAACGACAAATACTACGGCAATAATGACGTGATGGGCGAATTTGCCTTTCATGGCACCCACGTATCCGGCATTATTGCAGCTGCCCGTAATAACGGCCTGGGTATTGACGGTGTAGCGGATAATGTGCGCATTATGGCGGTAAAAGTAGTACCGGACGGCGATGAGCGCGATAAAGATGTGGCCCTGGGCATCCGTTATGCGGTGGATAATGGCGCCAAGGTTATTAACATGAGCTTTGGTAAAGGATTTTCTCCGAATAAGGATTGGGTGGATGATGCTATTAAATATGCCGAATCAAAAGGTGTATTGCTGATACATGCGGCCGGTAATGATGCAAGTGATAATGACGTGGTGGATAACTTCCCCAGCGCACATTATAACGATCACAGCCGGGCTACCAACGTGATCACAGTAGGCGCTTCCGGCGCCGGCCGCAAGACTTCCAAAGTGGCCAACTTTTCCAACTACGGCAAAACAGAGGTGGACCTGTTTGCACCGGGTGTGCAGATCTACTCTACCGTGCCGGGTGGTAATAAGTACGGCAGCGCCAGCGGTACCAGCATGGCCGCCCCCGTGGTAACCGGCGTAGCAGCGCTTGTACTCTCCTACTACCCCAGCCTCACTGCACAGCAGCTGAAAATGGTACTGGAAAAAAGCGTATCGCCTTTAACAGACAGTATGGTAACCAAACCTGGTACCGAAGAAAAAGTACCGTTCAGCAGCCTGTCAGTAACCGGTGGTATTGTAAATGCTTACAATGCCCTGCAGCTGGCAGACAGTATGGTGAATGGAGACAAAAAGAAAGGCAAACCTAAGCTGCAGCCAGTGAAGAAAGGATAATTTAATGTGCTGATATGCTAATGTGCTGGTATTTACTCAGATAGTACGTACGGATAGTATAAAAGAGATGGGCCAAATGTGGTAAAGTTAATTACCATATTTGGCCCATCTTTATTTAGCTACTTTCTATTCCTCTACCAGCACATCAGCACACTATTTAACGATACGCAGGCAAAGCGGGTAACGGTACCGGATGCCTTTATTGGCGCGTACCGCTGCAATAATAGAGAAAACGATATTCAGGATGGATACAATGCCGTACAGGCTGATGGCGGAACCAAAGCCATGCCAGCCGTCAAAATCATGATCGCGCCAGATAGAACGGAAAGCCCAGATACCGTGCCGCAGGCTGATCAGCAGGCCAATGGCTACATTTACCAGGCTTAAAGTGATCTGAAAGTTAAGGGCTTCTTTACCCTGATCGTCAATGAAGGCGGATTCATTGCGTTTAATGAGCCACATTACCAGGGCTCCGATAATATTTCCCACAAACGATAAGATGAACATTCCTATCAGTCCGCCCAGGTGTACCAGGGCGCCCCAGGTTCTTTCTTGATTCTGATCCATAAAAGTATATGCGTTTTAGTTTGGTTGCTTCGGTATAGGTACAAACAAATAACATAAAACTACAAACCTGTAAGCCGGATTCTGTATCCCGGTTTGCACCGGAACTGCTATCATTTATCTGCGATAACGCTCACGCGTTACCTGTATCTGCCTACCCTCGGTCATCGGGCGGGCAGCCCTCAAACGACCGTATACATGGCATTTCAGCACGCAAGGTTTACCCTTCCAACATGTTGCCATATCAGAACGTGGGCCCTTACCCCACATTTTCACCCTTACCCCGGCAAGCCGTGGCGGTTATTTTCTGTGGCACTGTCTGTATTCCGGCCTGCGCCGGAACCCCACCCGTTAGGTGGTGCGTTGCCCTATGCTGTCCGGACTTTCCTTCCTTCCGTTTAACGGGAAAGACGATAGCACGGTTTGTAGTTTTCGTTATTTGCGTTAAAGTTACTAATATTTAAAGGATATCTCCGTGGCCCCATATCCGTACCGGGGATGGTACTCGTTCACAAAATTACCTACTTCCGGAGTTTGCCGCAGCAGCTGATGAATTTCATCGCGCAGCTTTCCTTTGCCCAGGCCATGTATTACGATCATGCTGGCTTGCTTGTGTGCAATGGCCAGGTCAAGATAACGCTGAAATTCATTTAATTGAATGGCCAGGATGGCTATATTGCTTAAGCCCCGCCACTCGTCAATGAGCTTTTCTATATGCAGGTCTACTTCATACTTTGGTTCCAGGGGCGCATCAGGCGCCAGCTGGATCTTGCTGTATAAGGGCGATAACTTGCTGATATCCTCAGCCTCAAAACCGTAATGGGTATCGGGTTGTTTGTCCGGGTATTTCTCAAACAGCGGAAAGCTCAGCATGGCATCCCGGCGTATATGCAGTTCGTTTAGCTGCTGAAACAGCTGCTTAGGCTTTATTTTCCAAACCTTATTGAAGGATGGCGCCAGCTTGGGATCTTTATCCCTTGGGTAAAAAGTAAATTCAAAACGGGGACTGTCGTTCAAAGATTCAAATAACAGGTCCGACAGGTAAAAGTGGCTAAAGGGCTGCAGATCGTTCTTTATTTCCAGGTCCAGCTGTTGTTTAAGCCATACGCGGAAGTGTAAGGTGTAGCTGCGCTGGGTTTCATTGAGCAAATGAAATTTCAGCAGCTGTATATTTTCCTCATAGCCATCTGCCTGGTATACGGGCAGTATGGAAAGGAACATGCCTTTATCTGTTTTGAAAGTTTCGTGCTTTTTCTTTTCTACGGGGAGCTCATCGCCGGGTACTTTGCGGGGCGCTGCTGTGGGCAGCTTCTTTTCCGTAAACCGGTAAAAGTAAGGGAAGTCTATCTGGTCCAGGTACACGGGGAAGGTGGTCTTACCCACTTCCACCATTACCATTTCCCGGTTCACAATATCCACTACGGTGCCCTCCTCCTTTGAATGGAGTAAGATGATCTTATCGCCTATTTCATATTTCATGATTGCATTCTCTCCCCTGACAATTTAGATGTACGATGCGTTTGGCATGTAAAATGTAAAATTTTAAATCTTATGATTTTACATTCTCTTTATCCGAACCTCAAATCTAAAGGGTTAAATCGTAAATCTAAAATCGGATTGTTGTTCCTGTATGTCAGGCGGGGTGCCGCCGCATATATGCGTCCACTGAAAAGGGGCCGCTGCCTTCTATCAGGAAAAAGATCAGCAATAGCAGCACTGCAATGGAAATGCCGGGAATGCTGTGTACTGCAAACAGTCCTGTACGGGAATGTACAAAGAACACGGCTCCTAGTAATACCGGTATGTTCACTAATACTGCCAGTCTGGTTAACGATCCCAACATAATGAGCACGCCGCCGGCCAGATGGGCAAATACAATGTAATGCGCCAGCCAGAAGGATACGACCGTTAATGTTGGATTTTCGTTGATCATTGCAGTTAATGCATCCCGGTTCTGTACGAACAGAACGCCCATCCAGAACAGGAAAATGCCTAAGCCAATGCGTACAGCATCCAGCCACTTGGGGTGGTGCCTGTCGCCCCAGATCTCAATTTTCTGTAGCAGATTCATAACATTCAGTTTTAGGATCAAAGAACTCTGTACTGAAGTTACGAAAAAAGGAGCGGATTCAGGACAGGCTTGGCGGTGGGCGGGTATCTTCAGCTTGATTTATTAGTGGTTTCATTCTTGATCCTTTGCTGTTTTCTCCTTGATCCACTGATGTTTCCTTCTTGATCTGTTGTTGATCCGTTGGCGTTTCATCCTTGCAGCTCCAATTCCGGGCTGCGCCCGCCTGTTTGGATGATGATGAGGCATGGGGAAGCGTAGCAGCGTTGCGGTGCTATGGAGCTTTGTCAAGCGTGTGGCGCCGGACAAAGGTCCGTCGTTTGGAGCAGCAAGGAAGAAGCGGATGAAGGCCCGGGGCAATTAAGGATTGTTAATACGGATTATGCCCTGCCTCAAAGTGGGCATAGTCTACCTTGCACTGCGGAGAATGCCATTAAAGCACTTATAGTGAATGCAACGAACTTGCCTACCCCAGTTACTCTGTTACTGCTGCTGCAGCATTGAGCTTACTATTGCGGTAGCTGTAGCTGAAATAGATCACGAGGCCGGTGAGGAGCCAGATGGCGAAAACGATCCAGTTCTTGAGGCCCATCTCCGTCATCAGGTAAAAGCAGCTTAAAAGGCCTAAAACCGGTATCAGGGACAGCTTCCGAAGGAATGAGAAGATGGTGAGCAGGAGCGCTACGATGGTAAATAAATAGAACGGTATGTTATGCTTCCAAATATCCCAGCCACCGGCAAAAGACCATTTTTCCCCGATCTGGGTATGGAACAGGATAATGAACAGCACTATAAGCCCCGGTATGATCCATTGCCCGTTAATATAAGGCAGCTGAAAACGCTGGGTATTGCCCTCTTCACGGGGCAGCAGCAATACGCCGCCGCATACCAGTATGAAGGCGAATAAAGTACCAATGCTGGTAAGGTCTGTTACAATAGTAAGGTTCAGGAACAGGGCCGGTACACCTACCAGTATGCCGGTAATGATGGTGGCAAAAGAAGGTGTTTTAAAGCGCGGGTGTATTTTGCTGAAACGCTTTGGCAGCAGGCCGTCGCGGCTCATGCTCATCCAGATGCGGGGCTGCCCGATCTGGAATACCAGCAATACGGTGGTGGTGGCAATTACGGCGCTAACGGAAATAATGTAGCTCACCCATTTCAGGTTCACCGCATCAAAAACAAAAGCCAGCGGATCCGCTACCTTCAGCTCAGTGAAAGGCACCATACCCGTAAGCACCAGCGAAATAAGAATGTATAAGATGGTACAAATGATCAGGGAGTAGAACATGCCCCGGGGCAGATCGCGCTGCGGATTCGTACATTCTTCCGCGGTAGTGCTTACAGCATCAAACCCAATATAGGCAAAGAATACGGCGGACACACCTTTTAACACACCGGAAAAACCGTTGGGCATAAAGGGATGCCAGTTATCTGTATTCACATAAAAAGCGCCCAGCACTATCACAAAAAGAATAACCAGGATCTTAAACGCTACCATGAAGTTGGCGCTGCGCTTACTTTCCTGGATGCCCACATAGGCCAGCCAGGTAATGAACACCACTATCAGGAAAGCCGGAAGGTTCACTATTACCGGTATGCCGGCAATGTGTGGGGCGGCAGCGTAGGTTTCCGGCGTGGCATTGTCGTAATTGCTGATCAGCCACCCGGGCAGCGGCAAACCTATACCACTCAGTAAATTATTAAAATAGCCGCTCCATGAAATGGCAACGGCTATGTTTCCAATAGCATATTCCAGGATCAGCGACCACCCGATAACCCAGGCAGCCAGCTCACCAAACGTTACATATGAATAAGTGTAGGCGCTGCCGGATACCGGCACACGCGATGCAAATTCCGCATAACAAAGGGCAGAGAAACCACAGGTGATGGCCGTGATAATGAACAGGATAGACACGCCCGGCCCGCCATGGAAGGAGGCTTCCCCAATGGTGGAGAAGATGCCTGCGCCAATTACGGCGGCAATACCCATAGCGGTGAGGTCTTTTACTTTTAGTACCCTGTGCAGAGATCCTGTTCCATGCGCGTCTGTTAACCCTTCCCTTGCATCCTTAAGTATAGTGGATAATGACTTCCTGCGGAATAACGACTTAGACAAAGCAAGTTCAATTTTGGTGATCTGCGAATATAATGAGATTTACGATGTTACCGGTTTACGATCTTAATGTTGGCGGCTTAAAAGGAAATCGGCCAGCTCCATCAGGGGCTTTTTACGGGAAGATAATACGGCGATGCTTTCCAGGTTGTCGAACGCCTTTTGCTGAAACCGTTCCTTTTCCTTTTCGGCCCAGCTATCAATGCTGCAGTCGTGGAAGAGTTCCAGCACCTGCGCCACCTTATCATCCGGGGCAGTATCCAGCAGCTGCTGCAGGCGGGTACGCTGCGCAGGATTGCACAGCTCCAGTGCTTTCAGCAGCAGGAAGGTTTTTTTATTGGCCAGGATATCGCCCCCCTGCTGTTTGCCAAACTTTTCCGGGTCACCAAAAGCATCCAGGTAATCGTCCTGGATCTGGAAGGCAATGCCTATGTTCTTACCAAATTCATACAGGTAGCCCTGGTTGCCTTCACTGCCACCGCCAATAATGGCGCCCATTTGCAGGGATGCAGCCAGCAGCACGGATGTTTTCAGCGCTATCATGCTCACATAATCATCATACTTTACCTGCGCCGGATCCATGGCTTCCATATCCATATCCAGCTGCTGCCCTTCGCATACCTGTATGGCGGCGCGGTTAAATACGGATACGATCTTTTGCTTGTAGCGCGACTGCACCCGGTTCAGGCATTCATACACATATATGAGCATGGCATCGCCCGCCAGGATAGCGGCCGGTTCGCCATAAAGGGTGTGCACGGTGGGGTTGTTCCTGCGCAGCGGGGCCTTGTCCATAATATCATCGTGAATGAGGGTGAAATTATGGAACAGCTCTACGGCATTGCCTACCTGCCAGGCATCTGCATGAATGGTATCAAACAGCTCATTTCCCATAAGGGCCAGTACCGGGCGTATGCGCTTACCTCCTATTTTCAGTATGTGGGAGGCTGCGTTGTACAGCGTAGAAGGCTGGTCCGGGAAATGTTGCTGATCAAATTGCTGGATAAATTGTGCTATAAGTTCCTGAAAAGAGTGCATGGTATAAAATGAAGTCTGAAGTCGGATTTTGATCAAAGCAAAATTATGATTCCTTTTTACGGGAACGTGGTTTGGCTTTAGCAGGTTTGTTTACATTATTATCTGCGGCTTTAGGTTTAGGTTTGTCACTGGGCTTATTGGCCTTAGTTTTTTTACCTGGCCCCTGTTGCACCCGCTCCCCTCTCTCCTTTTCTTTCTCTTTGCGTTTGGGCTTGCCAATGTTGCCTGGCCTGGAGGTTGGCTGTTCTTCCAGGTCTTCTACCAGGTCGTAGTCCAGCTGGCGTTTGGTGAGGTTGGCCGACATTACGCGGATCTTCACCTTATCGCCTATACGGAACCGGCGGCCGGTGTGCAGGCCTACCAGGGCGTATTCGCTTTCATCATGCTTAAACTCATCACGGGCCAGCATATTGTGAATGCTTACCAGGCCTTCGCACTTGGTATCAATGGTTTCTACCCAGAAACCAAAATGCGCAACACCGCTGATAACGCCGTCAAAAGTATCGCCAATAAACTGCTGCATATATTCCACCTGCTTGTATTTGTTGGCAGCGCGCTCTGCTTCCATGGCCTTACGTTCCATTTCAGAGCAGTGGCGGCACTTCTTTTCCATATACTTATCGGGGTGTATATCTTCAGCCAGGCATTGCGCCAGTACACGGTGCACCAGCACATCCGGGTAGCGGCGTATGGGAGAGGTAAAGTGGCAGTAATGCGCAAACCCTAACCCATAGTGCCCAATATTATCCGGTGTGTAAATGGCTTTGGCCATGGTACGGATGCCGATGGTTTCCAGCACATGCTGCTCAGGCTTACCCTTGGCCAGCGCCAGCATCTTGTTAAAAGAGCGGGCAATATGGTCCGGATTATCCAGGTCAAACTTGTGGCCGAACTTGCGGGCAAAAATGGAAAACACCTGCAGCTTTTCCTCGTCGGGCGTATCGTGCACACGGTAAGGGAAAGGCACGGATTGCTTGTTGACCTTTATTTTAGATACATACTCCGCCACCGTACGGTTGGCCAGCAGCATAAATTCTTCTATCAGCTGGTGCGCTTCTTTGCTTTCTTTAATAACAATGCCAATCGGCTTGCCATCAGGATCCAGCTGAAAACGCACTTCCTGTGAGGAGAAGTTAATAGCGCCTTCGTCAAAACGATCCTTACGCAGGATGCGGGCTATTTTATTCAGCAGCATCACTTCTTCCTTATGCGGTCCTTCACTGTTGCCTTCAATGATCTCCTGCACCTCTTCGTAGGTGAAGCGGTGATCGGAATGGATCACGGTGCGGCCCAGCCAGTGCTGCTTGACCTCGCCTTTTTCATTCATCTGGAAAACGGCAGAGAAAGTGAGCTTATCTTCATTAGGGCGCAGGGAGCACAGCTCGTTAGAGATCTTTTCCGGCAGCATAGGCAGTACACGGTCCGGCAGGTACACGGAGGTAGCGCGTTTATCGGCTTCCTTATCCAGCGCGGTATCCGGCAGCACATAATGGCTTACATCGGCAATGTGCACGCCTATTTCATAATAACCGCCTTTTATTTTTCGGATGGAAATGGCATCGTCAAAATCCTTGGCATCTACAGGGTCAATAGTAAAGGTGAGCTGTTTGCGGAAATCCTTCCTTTTTCGTACTTCCGCGGCCGTTATCTTCTCCTTGATCTCTGCCAGCTCGGCTATCACCTCATCCGGAAAAGATAATGGGAAACCGCTTTCCACCAGTATTTCCTTCATGGCCAGGTCGTTGGTATCGCTGGCATCCAGTATTTCTATGATCTCGCCTACCGGCTTGCGGGTCTTTTCGCCCCAGGCAACTACGCGTACCACGGCTTTATCGCCGGTTTTGGCTTCGCCCAGTGAGTTGGCAGGAATATAAATATCCGGTAAAAAAGCGCCTTTTTCGGGCACCAGGAAGGCAAATCCCTTGTTTACCTGCAGGGTGCCTGTAAATTCTGTTTTCTTTCGTTTAAGGATATCCGTTACCACGCCTTCCATACGGCTATTGCCTTTGTTGGAATGTTCCTTGAACACATCTAACAACACTTCATCACCATCCAGCGCGGTATTCAGGTTCTTCTGTTTTACCAGTATATCTTTTGTTAATCCTTCTACTATTACAAAGGCCATTCCCGAACGCGTCACTTCAATCGATCCCCGAAAAGTCTTTTTCGGGCCACTATGACTGCCTTTTTTTTGTTTTTTCTTTTTATTCATCTCATGTCCCATTAAGTTCTAATATATGATGTTCCAGCCCCCTCTATATAGTCAAAAATATAATTATTAAATGAATTCCCTTCCCCGAAGAGCAAAGATATTTCCACGGGTATCACTGCTATGCGCAGGTTCAGCTCCTGCAAACGCTCCTGTAACAGGTGCAGGCGTACGGCATCCTTTTCGGTGGTGATCACCACCTTTTCCGCACCGGGTAAGTCTTTCAGCTCTTTGCTTATCTTTTCCAGGTCGTTATTGCTATAGTAATAATGATCCGGGAAAGGCAGCAGGAACACCTCTTTAAAACCCTCTTTTAAATGTTGCACCAGGGGGCCCGGGCGGGCAATACCGCATACCAGCAGTAAAGTAGCGTCCGGGCTTATGAGCATGGGCGCCTGTGTGAACAGGTCATAGGGCTGCCCGTATTGCAGGCTGGTAAAGAACAGGCGCTGGTATGGCAATGGGTTTATTTCCCGCTGCAGGGCCTGTTTTTCTGCTTCTCCCATGTTGGGCGGGCATTTGGATACAATAATGCAGCTGGCCCGCTCATAACCTTTACGCCCCTCACGCAGGCGGCCAAAAGGCACCACATGATCGCGGGTAAAGGGGCGGTTGTATTCAGTGACCAGGATATTAAAGCCGGGTTTAATGGAGCGGTGCTGAAAGGCATCGTCCAGCAAAATGATCTGGGTTTCCGGTTTTTCGCCTAATAGCTGGGGAATGGCCAGCATACGCTCTTCACCCACGCATACGCTGATATCCGGGAACTTCTGGTGGAACTGCATGGGCTCATCGCCCAGCTGCGCGGCCGTGCTGTTCTCGCCGGCCAGCTGATAGCCCCTGGAACGGCGGTTATACCCGCGGCTAAGGGTGGCTATGGTAAAATGTTCTTTCAGCAGGCGTATGAGGTATTCCACATGCGGGGTTTTACCGGTACCGCCTACCGACAGGTTGCCTACGGCAATAATGGGCAGGTCAAAGCTTACGGCGGTAAGGGTGCCTGCATCGTATAGGCGGTTCCGTATCCACATTACCAGGCCGTATAGCAATGAAAAGGGATAGAGCAGGAATTTCAGGTATCGAAGTACTTTCATCGTTTTTCAATAAATTGATAGATAGTAAGAGGGGTGATAACGGTTTGCAGCGGTACATCGTGGATATCGGCATCCATGATCACATCTACCGGCTCAAACAGGGAAAGGCCGATGGTGCGCACATCCGGCCGGCATTGTTTCAGAAAGCGGTCGTACATGCCTTTGCCGTAGCCTACGCGGTGGCCGGTAAGGTCAAAGGCCAGCAGCGGCACAAATACCAGGTCCAGCGTGCTGGGCTCCACCGGAATGCCGCCGGCAGGTTCGGGTATGCCGTAGCGGCTTTTAACCAGGGTGGTATTTGTTTCCCACAGGAAATGCTCCATGGTGGCGTTAGCCAGGGAAGCCTTGCCCAGCACCCATTGCAGGGCCGGATAGGCCTGCCGCATCCATTCTACTATGGGCCAGGTATTCACTTCCTTTTTCTCTGCTATGGGAAGAAAGATGTGCGCCCAGTGAATGCGGCTATAATTCACCTGCTGGCAGTTTTCCAGCAGGCGCTGGTTAAGCGCTGCGGTTTCCGCTGCCGGCATGTTAAGACGGCGTTCCAGGAATTGCTTTCGTATATCCGTTTTAGTGAACAATCAGTTTGCTTTGTGCGTTCGTTTAGAACATGAACTGTTTAGCCTGTAAGGCAATAAAGCTAGCATCTACTACGGTGGCATGGGGTATGCGGCCCAGCTTGGGATAACCGCTCCAGCGCACTACATCCTCCTCATTGGAATGATGCTCGCCGTTAAAGATCCAGCCTAATACCGGTATATCACTGGCCTGTAATACCCGTGCGGTAAGCAGGGAGTGGTTAATGCTGCCCAGGTAGTTCTGCGCCACAATAATCACTTTAGCCTGCAGCTGGCGGATGAGGTCCAGCGTAAACACTTCCTCATTCAACGGCACCATTAACCCGCCTGCGCCCTCTATTACCAGACTGCGCTGAGACGGTTGAATAATGGACGCCTGCTGCAGGATAAGGGCCGGATCAATGGTCACTTTTTCCAGCCGCGCAGCCAGGTGTGGCGATGCGGGCTCCTGCAGGCAATATACCTCTTTATGGCATACAGAGGTGGTGTTGGACAGCAGCGCGCGCACGGTTTGCGTATCCGTGCCTTCCATCAATCCCGTTTGTACAGGTTTCCAGTAATCAGCCCCCAGGGCTTGCGTAACACAGGCCGCGGTAATGGTTTTTCCCACACCGGTGCCTATGCCTGTAATGAAGATCCGGTTACTCATAACGCGCAAAGATAACGGATGATTGTTGTTTAATGCGCCGCGTCCTGTATTCCTGCCCCGATTTTTTCCCTTATTTTCGCTGCAATATTAATATCACGCTATGCAATTCTGTAACAACATACTGGAAACGATAGGTCATACCCCGTTAGTTAAACTAAACCGTGTAACCGCAGCGCTCCCCTGCCCTGTAATGGCAAAGGTGGAATTTTTTAACCCCGGCAACTCCATTAAAGACCGTATGGCGGTAAAAATGGTGGAGGTAGCAGAACAACAGGGCCTGTTAAAACCCGGCGGCACTATTATTGAAGGCACCTCCGGCAATACCGGTATGGGCCTGGCGCTGGCGGCTGTGATCAAAGGCTATAAATGTATTTTTACTACTACGGATAAACAGTCCAAAGAAAAAATGGACATCCTGAAGGCTGTGGGCGCTGAAGTGATCGTATGCCCCACGAATGTGGAGCCGGAAGATCCCCGCTCCTACTATTCCGTGGCCCGGCGCTTATCCAAAGAAATTCCCAACTCCTTTTACGTAAACCAATATGATAACCTGGCTAACCGGGATGCACATTATGAGCAAACCGGCCCGGAAATATGGGAGCAAACCGATGGTAAGGTTACCCACCTGGTGGTAGCTACCGGTACCGGCGGCACGGTTACCGGCGCAGGGCAATACCTGAAAGAAAAGAACCCGGCTATTAAAGTATGGGCTATTGACAGCTATGGCTCCCTGCTGAAAAAATACCACGAAACCGGTGAAATTGATATGAGTGAAGTGTACCCCTATATAACCGAAGGTATCGGCGAAGATTTTGTGCCGCAGAACTACGACATGCAGTACATTGATCACTTTGAAAAAGTAACGGATAAAGATGGCGCTATTATGGCCCGCCGCATTGCCAAGGAAGAAGGCATTTTTGTGGGTTACTCCGCCGGATCGGCCGTGGCCGGGCTGATGCAACTGAAAGCGCAGCTTAAACCAACGGACCTGGTAGTGGTGGTATTCCATGATCATGGCAGCCGTTACGTAGGTAAGATCTATAATGATCAGTGGATGATGGAGCGTGGTTTCCTGGATGTAAAAACCGTGAAAGATGTGGTAAATGGCCGCCGCAACCTGCCACTGGTAACCATTGGCGGTGAAGAGAAAGTGAGCGATGCCATTGCCAAAATGAAGAAGTTTGAAATAGAGCATATTCCCGTACTGCATAACAGTGACATCATAGGCGCTATTTCCGAAGGCGGTTTATTTAATAAGCTGATGGATGATGTGAACCTGAAAGATGCACCGGTGAAACAGGTAATGCATGCGGCTTTTCCGGAAGTGAGCATGGATACGCCTATTGAAAAGCTGGCAGTATACATCAATAAAGAGAATGGCGCAGTGCTGACGAAGGATGATAGCGGTAGCTACCACATTGTTACGAAGTATGATATTATTCAGGCGCTGGGGAGTTAATTAATAATGCAGGTGCAGATTTATTAGTTTATAGTGTGAAGATGCATACTCATATAGATCAATTGCACAACCAGGTGAGTGTTCCTGCGCAGCCGCGGCGGATCATATCGGTTGTGCCATCGCAAACAGAGCTGTTGTTTCATTTGGGATTGGAGGAAGAAGTGGTGGGGATCACGAAATTCTGTGTTCACCCGGAAGAGTGGTTCCGTAACAAAACACGGGTTGGCGGCACCAAAACGCTGGACCTGGATAAGATACGGGCCTTACAACCCGACCTGATCATCGCCAATAAAGAAGAGAACCAGCGCGAGCAGATCACTGCCCTGCAAATGGAGTTCCCCGTATGGGTAAGTGATATTCATACCCTTGATGAGGCCCTGCAAATGATACGGCGGATAGGTGAAATTACCGGCTCTGCAAAACAGGGGCAGGCATTGAGCTTGCAGATACAGGAACAGTTTAAGGGTTTGCACGAAGCCCTGCCTGTTACGGAGCTGCATACCGCCTATTTTATCTGGCGTAATCCATGGATGGTGGCTGGCGGAGATACCTTTATTCATCAGATGCTGGCTGCCTGTGGTTTGAAGAATGTGCTGGCAGATACGCCCCGGTACCCTGATGTTACACTGGAAGAATTAAGGGCCTTTTTTAAAGATGTGCCTCCGGAACAGCAGCTGATATTACTTTCTTCAGAGCCCTACCCTTTTAAGGATCAGCATATAGCGGAAATACAGGCCGTGCTGCCTGAAGCACGAATACGGCTGGTGGATGGGGAGATGTTCTCCTGGTATGGCAGCCGGTTACTGGAAGCCCCGGGGTATTTCCGGGAGCTGCTGGAAGGGATTAAGGTGTAGATCCATTCTGCAACGGATTGCAATACCATTTTACTGAAACAGATATTACACCTTCATGCGCTTTTACCCTGAATAGTATGCGCTTTTAATAGGGACTGCATGCGCTTTTAATATGGGATGCACCAGAGATTCACCAGGGAAACACATGAGAAAACCATAGGAAAGACATGAGGATCACATAAGTATTGCCCGGCTGAAAGCCGGGTATTTTATGACGTATAAACGCAAAGGCATGATTGCCATCTTATTGATACACTCCTTTCAGATCCTGACTCAACAGGCAACCTTTTATGATCACTCCACGTAACTATATATAAACACATTTATTCCTATTCACGCTTTATTCTTTCACTAAACGTACGACCAAAATGGAAAGAAGGGACTTTGTAAGCAATCTTAGTATGGCTGTGGCACTCGCATGTGCCGGGGGATTAGCAGCCTGCACCAAACACATGGCCGATGCGCCGGATAACAATAACGGTGGCGGAAACAACGCCAAGCTCACCGCAGACCTGAGCACAGAACTGTTAAACACCGGTAATTTTAAGATAGGCGGCGGGGTGATCCTGATCCGTATTGCAGCCGGCAACACGCCTGCGGCCTTCTCAGCCCTGTCCAGCATCTGTACCCACGAAGGATGCACCGTTTCTACCTTTAACACCGGCAGCGAGCTGATAGAGTGTAATGCGCCCTGCGGCCATGGCAGCCGGTATACCACTGCCGGCGCTGTGCAGACCGGCCCCGCTACTGCTGCACTTGCGAAAATGACGGTTACTATTAACGGGAACACGTTAAGCGTAAGCTGATAAAATTCTTACACGACAAACCAGCCACATGTAAAAAGCCCTGCAGGCTTCTGCCTGCGGCTTTTTTTTAGCTGAAAGCCGAAAGCAGAAGGCGGAAAGCTGATTGTGGTTTGCTTTAATGCACTGAATGCTGCTCATGTTTTGTTGCGGTAATTTATCCATCTCTCTATAATCTTTAGGGAATTTCAGTGTGCTGTCTCCGGCTTTTTCTGCTCCCCTCAACGTTAAGCCTTCCGCGTTTAGCATTCGGCCTAATTTCCGGCTTTCTGCTTTATGCATTGCGCTTTCTGCTTTTTCCCATTATATTTGCCCTCCGTAAACAGTAAACAATCATAAAATATGGGAAAATACAGAGCCGGCGTGTTATTCGGCGAAGAGCTGGAAGCGCTGTACAAGGATGCTAAGGACAACGCATTTGCTATGCCTGCCGTGAACGTGGTAGGTACCAACTCCGTGAACGCAGTACTGGAAACCGCTGCTAAGGTGAATTCTCCGGTAATTATCCAGTTCTCCAACGGTGGTGCGCAGTTCTTTGCTGGTAAAGGCATGCCGAATGACAAATTGCAGGCTAACATTGCCGGTGGTGTATCCGGCGCCAAACACGTACATGAAGTAGCTAAATATTACGGCGTACCGGTAGTTTTACATACCGATCATGCTGCAAAAAAATGGCTGCCCTGGATAGACGGCCTGCTGGATGCCGGTGAAGCTTTCATGAAACAAACCGGCCAGCCCCTGTACAGCTCCCATATGCTGGACCTGTCTGAAGAGCCCATCCACGAGAACATCGAGATCTCTAAAAAATACTTTGAGCGCATGAATAAGCTGGGTATGTCCATCGAAATTGAGCTGGGCGTAACCGGTGGTGAAGAAGACGGTGTGGACAACTCCGGCGTTGACAATGCCAAATTATATACCCAGCCGGAAGACGTAGCTTTTGCTTACGAAACCCTGCTGCAGGTAGGCCCCCGCTTTACCGTGGCTGCTGCCTTTGGTAACGTGCATGGCGTTTACACTCCCGGTAACGTGGAGCTGCGCCCTGAGATCCTGAAGAACAGCCAGGACTTTATCCAGGAGAAATACAAAACGCCTGCTAAACCCGTATACTACGTGTTCCATGGCGGTTCAGGCTCTCCCAAACACCAGATCACCGAAGCCCTGGGTTACGGCGTGATCAAGATGAACATTGATACCGATATGCAATGGGCATTCTGGGAAGGCATCCACGACTACTACGAAGCTAAAAAAGGCTACCTGCAGGCTCAGCTGGGCAATCCGGAAGGCGCAGATAAGCCGAACAAAAAATACTATGATCCCCGCGTATGGCTGCGCAAAGGTGAAGAAACCTTTGTAAAACGCCTGGAAGAAGCATTTGCTGATCTGAACTGCATCAACAAGAACGCTTAATTCTCATTCAGGGATTAAATTTACCGTAGGGTGAAGGGCTAACCCCCTTCACCCTTTGTGTTTTATAGCGCTTGCTGATGCGCGCAGGTGCCCAGTGGAGGCCTATCTTCATACTTCAGGCCGCCATTTTTTCCATAAAGCCCACATTTCCCTATTTTATTAAATAAAGAAAATATATAATTTTATAGGGTAAGCTATTGGGAACCAGTTTCTTTTCTTGTAATATTGCGAACTGAAAAAGTGCGTGTGATTTTAATTCGTATCTTGCACCACTATTTTTTAACCTAACAGAAGAATATGTCAAGCTGGTTTAAACGCATTAAACAGGGTATCAATACCACTACCAGTGAAAAGAAGGAAGCACCGGACGGATTATGGCATAAATGTCCTAATTGTAAGAAAACCACCACTGTAAAGGACCTGCGGGAACATTACTACGTTTGCGATAAGTGTAATTACCACAATCGTATCAACTCTGCAGAATATTTTGAGATTCTTTTTGACAATAATCAATACGAAGAGCTGTTTCCCAACATCTATCCCAAGGATATGCTGGGCTTCCAGGACCTGAAACCTTATGGCGAGCGTTTAAAGGATGCGCAAAAGCGCTCCGGGCTCAAAGATGCCATGCGCGTAGGCGTAGGCAAGGTATTAGGTAACGACCTGGTAATAGCCTGTATGGATTTTGCTTTTATAGGTGGTTCCATGGGTTCCGTGGTAGGTGAAAAGATTGCCCGTGCCATTGATTACTGTATTGCGAACAAGATGCCGCTGATGGTGATCTCCAAATCCGGCGGCGCCCGTATGATGGAAAGCGCATTTTCACTGATGCAGATGGCTAAAACATCGGCCAAGCTTACACAGCTGGCCAGTGCAAGGCTGCCTTATATTTCCATGATGACAGACCCCACTACCGGCGGTGTAACAGCCTCCTATGCTATGCTGGGTGACCTGAACATTGCGGAGCCCAATGCCCTGATCGGGTTTGCCGGTCCGCGCGTAATTAAAGAAACAATTAAAAAAGACCTGCCGGAAGGTTTCCAGAGCGCAGAATTCCTGCTGGAGCATGGTTTCCTGGACCTTATTATAGACCGGAAAGAGTTAAAACAACAGCTGGCAACCCTGCTGCAGCTGTTTAAACACTAAATTCATTTACGATCTTAGGTTTACGATCTTATTATCGTATATCTAAGATCGTAGATCTAAAATAGAGATGGCGGAATTAAAGAACAGATCGGCCTATTTTGAATATGCAATAGAGGATAAATTTATTGCAGGAATGGTATTGACAGGAACGGAAATAAAATCCATCAGGGCTAGTAAAGTAAGCTTTAATGATGCCTTCTGTTATTTTTCCAAGGGAGAGCTGTATGTAAAAAGTTTACACATAGCTGTTTACTCCCACGGTACCTATGCCAACCATGATCCCCTGCGGGAACGTAAGCTGCTGCTTACAAAACGCGAGCTGCGGAAAATGGAGAACAAGCTAAAAGAAAGGGGTTATACCATTGTACCCCTGCGTATCTTTCTCTCAGAAAAGGGACTTGCCAAAATGGAGATTGGCCTGGGGAAAGGGAAAAAACTGCATGATAAACGGGAAAGCATCAAAGAACGTGAAACAGACCGCGAGCTCCGGCGCTATGTAAAATAAAAGCCGGAACCGCATACCATAAACACCACCGCATGCGCAACTATTTAAGGCTGTTAACAGCCGCTATCCTGTTATTCCTTATATCTTCCTGTAAATCGGGCGAAAAGCTCTATAACAAAGGCCGCTATGATGAAGCGGTAGCCGCATTTGTAAAAAAGCTGCAGAAAAAGCCGAATGATCCTATTGCCCTGCAGCTGCTTCCCAAAGCATACCAGCAATCACAATTAAGACATGAGGACAAAGTGAATGGTTACCTGGCTTCCGACAATCCCCTGAAATGGGAATATGTACGGAGAGAGTACCGCTCACTGCAAAGCCTATACGATATTATTTATGCCTCACCGGCAGCACAAAAAGTAGTGCAGCCCAAAGACTACCGCAGCGCTATTACCGGTGCACAGGAAAATGCGGCACAGGTACGTTATGACCGGGGTATGGAGCTGTTGAACCGCGGCGACAAACCCAGCGCCCGCGAGGCTTACAACGAGTTTGCCGCATCACTGAAGCTGGTGAACAATTACCGGGATGCCAAGCAAAAAATGGATGAATCTTATCAACAGGGATTGGTGAATGTAATGATCAGCCAGATCGCTATCCGCAGCCCGTATTTCCAGTTCAGCGCAGACCAGTTCCGCGATGCGCTGGTACGTAACCTGCAGAACCGCAACATCAACTTCTTTGTAAAATTCACCGATGAAAAATTAGCCCGTAATGATCAGGATCAGCCCGACCAATACCTGGAAATGCAGTTCTATGATTTTGAAGTAGGGCAAACCTATATAGACCGCACCTCCCGCGATGTATCGCGTGAGATAGAAGACCGCCCGCTGAAAGATACCAGCGGTAAGGAAATTAAACGGTACATGACGGTGAAGGCCACCATTTACACCATCCGCAAAACGGTAGTATCCCGGGGTGCGCTGGACTACCGTATCATAGATGTAGCCAACAACCAGGTGCTGCGCCAGGACCGTATTCCAGGTAGCTACACCTGGGTGAACCAGGTAGGTACTTTTAAAGGTGATGAACGGGCGTTAAGTGATGAGGATAAACGCCTGATAGGCGGTGTGGATGCACCTCCGCCCCCGCCGCAGGATCTGTTTATGTTATTTACCCGGCCTATTTATGATCAGCTGGCGAGTAATTTGCATGATTTTTATAATTAGGGGGGAGATCTGCTTTATGAATAACGCAACTATTGTTTTGAGATTAAGCGAAATAAAATATTACTTCGTCGACTTACCACATCAAGATGATATTGTAGCGGCATCGATGCCCTTAATTGATGAATGCATACAATTATTCGAAAACTATATACAAAATGGGAATTATGTATCTGCACAATTGATGGTTTTTAAGCAAAGTCTCCTTAAATCAAAAGACCCTGAATGGACGCGGCTTTTACTTCAAAAAGTCCCTCAAATTATGGACTCTCTTCAATAGTCTGGCTAGTCCTAATATCTTATGACTATATCAATTACAAACTTTTAAGCACCTGAAAGACTCGATTCATAAGGCGTATCAGCAGTAAATTCCATTTGCCAATATTTCTTTTAATCCATATCTTTATTTGAGAATTTACCTCAGTAACCGGTACCCCGTTTCTCCTTTTAAGATATAATTCCATGAATTAAAAAATGTCCTTAATGGCTAAAGGAATTGATTTTGAAGAAAAGGCCCTGGATTATTTAAGATCCTTGTTTGAACAACTAGGCTTTCCCGTAATAGAAGCACGACAACAGAAAACAGGCACACAGAACGGTTTCGATATCAGAATAGGGTTTCTGGATGATAATAAAAAGGAGCGGAATTTCTATTTTGAATGTAAGGATTATAAAACCGAGATATCCTGGAATACAATTGCTATAAAGATACAGGAGTTACACGCTTCCAGCCATCGGCCGGATGGGTATATAGCTCTGTCTCCCCATGTAGATTTCTCTAACATAAATATTAACATCCTTGACAAGCTTTCTGATACAATACAATCTCCCATAAAATACTGGACGCCTGAAAGCAATGTCAAAACGTACTTTTCTTTGGATAAAGTCTTTTTTGAATCCGTATATGGAAACAAGCCTGAGATCAAAGACGATCATAAAGCATCTATCCAGGAAAAGATCCGGTCCATTATAATAGATATGCTGCGGCATAAGGATAAAATGGCTGCAAAAAATACAGGCGTCTCATTCCCTAAAGAACTTACGCTAAAAATACCGAGGATCCACCAAGACGATATAATTGGCCGGACAGATGAGCTACGTGAACTGCATAATTTATTGCTTAATAACGAACGCGTTGTATTGGTCAATGGCATTGGGGGCGTTGGAAAAACCACCCTGGTACAGGGATATGTCAGTAAATACTACAAAAGCTATCAGCATGTTGTCTGGATCTCCCAGCTGACAAAGAATATAGCCAGTGACATCATCAATACAGAAGGGTTGTTAGAAAACTTATCGATAGTTAAGCAGGACAAAGAAGTAATACAGCTCTTCCATGAAGTGCTCTCTAAATTAAAAGCCATACCGGATAGCCCTAATTTACTGATCATTGACAATGCTGATGAAACGCTTACAGCACTGAAAGATCTTCTTCCCGGACAGCCTGACTGGCACATGCTGGTAACTTCACGGGAGCTGATTAAAGAATTTTATCCGAAAGAATTGGATTTTTTATCTGAAGGAAATGCTATCACTTTATTCAAAAAATATTGCACGCGCATCAAACAGGATGATCAGATAGCTGAGCTGGTAAAAGCTGTCGATTTTCATACGTTAACTATAGAAATACTTGCAAAAACAGCTCAACTGCAAAGAACCGATATTCAGGTACTGAAAAGAGCTATCGAAGAAAATCTGCAATCCAATGCTTTTATAAAACATAAAGGCGAAAAGATAGACAAAGTACGTTCTTACTTATCCTCCATTTTTAATCTCAGCAAATTAAATGAGGAAGAGATCTGGTTGATGAAGCAATTCTCCTGTTTACCTGCAGAATTTCATACCTATGAGCTATTGCTGAAATTGATCGATCCTGGTGCAGATAAAAAAGATAGATTTCCTGAAACACTTAACAGGTTGTTGGAGCAAGGCTGGTTATTGTATAATACGAAAACGGATGCCTACAAGATGCACCTGGTTGTAAAAGAAATTACTGTGAGACAGTTGTTACCGGCAAGGGAGGATGTTGAAGGGTTGATGAGTAAGATCATTGAAAATTTAAGCATAGATCAAAGCAAGGATAACCCGGTAGATAAGTTTCAATGGATTCCCTATGGGAATGCTATACTCAATAATTTCCAAAATGATACAGGCCCCAAAATTACTAGCCTGCAAAATAATCTGGCAATTGTACTTCGAAATTTGGGTGATTATACTGGGGCTAAGGCCTTGCTGGAGAAAGCTGTGCATTGGGATGAGAAAAACTTTGGTCTCGGCCATCCTACCACTGCTGTAAGTTATTCGAATCTGGCAGCCGTACTTCAAGACCTGGGCGATTATACCGGGGCTAAGGACTTGTTGGAGAAAGCCGTGCATTGGGATGAGAAAAACTTTGGCCAAGACCATCCTGCCACTGCTAGGCGATATTCGAATCTGGCAGCCGTACTTCAAGACTTGGGCGATTATACCGGAGCTAAGGGCTTACTGGAAAAGGCCATGCGTTCGATAGAGAAAAACTTTGGCCCCGACCACCCTACCATTGCTGTGAGCTATTCAAATCTGGCAGTAATACTTCAAAGCCTGGGTGATTATATCGGGGCTAAGGACTTGCTGGAGAAAGCCATGCGTTCGGATGAGGAAAACTTTGGCCCCGACCATCCTATCGCTGCGGTGAGATATTCGAATCTGGCAGTAGTACTTCAAGACTTGGGCGATTATACCGGGGCTAAAGCCTTGTTGGAGAAAGCCCTCCTTTCGGCGGAGAAAAACTTTGGCCCCGACCATCCTACTACTGCGGTGAGGTATTCGAATCTGGCATTAGTACTTCAAGATCTCGGCGATTATACCGGGGCTAAGGACTTGTTGGAGAAGGCTCTAAATTCGATGGAGAAAAACTTTGGCTCCAACCATCCTACTACTGCGGTGAGGTATTCGAATCTGGCAACCGTACTTCAAGACCTGGGCGATTATACCGGAGCTAAGGACCTACTAGAGAAAGCCATGCATTCGGATGAGAAAAACTTTGGGCCCAACCATCCTACCACTGCGGTGACGTATTCGAATCTTGCATTAGTACTTAAAGATCTGGACGAAGTTGCTATGGCCTTCGAATTATCAGGTAAAAGCCTTTCAATTTTAAAAAAAATGTTACCTGAAGGACACCCTTACATCAATAAGGTCCAAAGCATATATAATGCAATACAAGCAAAATTATAAAGCTCTATATACTCACAATTGCTAATCCCCGGTAAACACCAAACCAGACAAACCTACTATATATACCTATATCTGCCCGGTACCCTGTGTACAGAAATTTGGTATTACAAGCCCAGATTAACCAGCTTTTGTTTCCACCACCACCCAACCCACCACACCACTTTTCTTCTTTGTCCCACAAAATCCTCTTCCCCATTAACATCCCATTTACATTTGATTAACAACCCATTAACCATCCCCACCACCCTTCCGCATACGTATCTCAATGATTCTAAACCCCTTCCCTCCCGCTTACAAGACAAATAAAATTTTTCTTTAATTAATTTAAAATTGTAATATTGCGTAAACTTACAATAGAAAACCGGTAATGTCCGGGGGAGACAAGTAGCACAAGCATATTTGTTAACTAGAGCGATGAAACCCCTCCCCTTATCATAACCTACACCCTATTTGGCCTATGGTAAAACTTTACCTGCGTAACTTTTATTGCCGATCCCTAAGCCTTGCCTGCCTGTTACTGGGCTACACGTCTATTGCAATGGCCGGCGACACGGATTCCCTTAAAACGCCAGCACCCGCGGTACCACCGGTAGCTATTATGAATACCGTTGCAGAAACCCGCAGTTTCCCGGAAATAGACCGGCAGCTATTAGCCAATAACATTCCTGCACCAACCGAAGGTTTGTTCACCGATGCTTATTTGCAGGCTGTCTACGGTAACGACACTACGAATCCTTACCGGGAACAGGCCAAAGCCGAGTTCCTGAAAATGGATAAGGATAACCGCTATACTTCCTCCCTTTCACCGGACGACCTGAACGAGCTGCCCATAGGGCTTTTCCGCAAGGTGAACAACACTTCGGTGAAGATCGCCATCAGCAATGCTATCTTTTATCCTACTTATGCGGAGCTTACGGTATTTGCCAAACTGGAAATACCACAGGAGCCGCATGAGATCTTTTTTGGTATTAAAGGCATTAAGCTTTCCTATAACGGCGGCATCCTGGGCGATGCCAAGCTGGTATTACTGGGCGACATACCCATACGTATAAACGGAGGCACCGCCGCATTGATCTTAAAAGGCGGCATGAACATGGAAACCGGGCAGGGCCTTGATCTTACCTATGTTACCATGGACTGTAACGGGTTTAAAGAGCTGGGCATCTCGGCCGAAGTAGCTTTTCCGCGCAGCATGCTGGTGCCTTTAAAGGCCGACGGGGAACGTAATGAAGATCCTAAAGCGCAGGTAACCGCCGCATTTAAAACCGTAGTAGCTGACTGGAATGATATCCTGGTGAGCCTCAGCCTTCCCGCCTTTGAAATAGCGCCTTTAAAAGGCGTTGGTTTTCATATAGGCAAGGCCGTATTTGACGGCAGCGACATCCGCAACACACCGGATATTGTATATCCCACCGGGTATGAGCAACGCTATATGCCCGCCGATAATCCCAATACCTGGCGGGGCGTGTATGTGGAGGACCTGGAAGTAATACTGCCCAAACAATTTGCCAAACGGGAACAGTCGGGCAAGCGTGTAAGCTTTGGCGCCACGCATATGATCATTGATAACAATGGTTTAACCGGCTCTTTCTTTGCCAATAACATATTACCGGATGGCACTGCCTCCGGCTGGAAGTTCACTGTAGATCATTTTAATATAGATCTGGAAGCCAACCACCTGGTAGGCGCGGGTTTCAGCGGCATGGTGGGCCTGCCGGTAGCCAAAGATCCCTTAGGTTATACGGCTGTTATTACGGCAGATAATGAATACATCCTTAAGCTCAGTACTATTAATGAGCTAAGCTTTAATGTATGGCAGGCCAAGTGTGTGCTGGAGCCTAACTCCTGGGTGCAGCTGAAGCTGGCCGACGGGCGTTTTCAGCCGGAAGCCATGCTGCACGGCAGCCTGGGCATCTCTGCCACTACCAAGGGAGATGATGGTAAGCCTCTTGCCACCTTTAAAGGCATTATATTCAAAGACCTGCATCTTGAAACCAATCCGCCTTATTTAACTACATCTTATTTTGGTTATAAGAATACGAACACGGTTTCCAACTTCCCGGTATCTATTAATGAAATATCGCTGCGTGCGCAGGATGGGGAAGCTACGCTTACCTTCGGCATCCGCCTGAACCTGATGGAAGGCAACTTTGGCGGCGATACCAAAATAGGACTGGTAGGCAAGTTCAATGAAGCGGAAGGTATACAAACCTGGAAGTTTCAAAAGCTGAAGCTGGAAGAAATTGGCATTAACGCTAAAATTGGCGGTTCGCTGAAAATTAATGGCCGCATTAAGTTCTATGATGATGATCCTGTTTATGGCAATGCTATAAGCGGCATGGTGGCAGCGGATTTCATGGATGACAAGGTGAAGATTGAAGCGCGCGCCATGTTTGGCTGTAAGGATTTCCGCTACTGGTACGTGGATGCAAAAGCCGATCTGGGCCTGGGTATCCCCCTGGTGCCACCCATTAATATACAGGGCTTTGGCGGCGGCGCTTACTACCGCATGAAAAAACAGGGCTCGGATATGCTGGCCTCTCCTACCGGTGTGAATTATGTGCCGGATGAGAATACAGGCCTGGGTATTAAAGCCGCCGTGTTGTTCAGCATAGTGAAAAAGCAGGTGGTGAACGGCGAAGTATCTTTTGAAGTAGCCTTTAACAAAAGCGGCGGCATTAACTTCATTGGCTTCTATGGTTACGCCAAGATCTTAGGTGTACTGCCCAATGTAGCAGGCAACATGGGCGATCAGATGAGTAAGGCATTCAGCAAAATGGAAGCCGCGGAACAAAAGGCGGTGAGCAAGTTGGGAGGCCTGGGTGAAAAGCTGCAGGGCCTCAAAGTATCCAACCCGTCTGCCGCAGCAGAAAGCCTGAGCGGCGATGATTTCAAGACCGGTGAAAGCGGCCTTTCTGCCTATGTAGGCATTCAATATGACTTTACACAATCTACTTTCCACGCCAACTTTGATGTATACCTGAATGTAGCCGGTGGTTTGCTTACCGGTACTGCCAGCGGCAACCGCGCCGGCTGGGCGGTGATACATATTGCGCCGGGTGAGTGGTATTTCCATATGGGTACGCCCACCAATCGTTTAGGCGTTAAGTTTGCCCTGGGCAGCATAGCTATTAAAACAGGCGCCTACATCATGGTAGGCGATAAAATACCCGGCTCTCCCCCGCCCCCGCAGGAAGTTGCGGACATCTTAGGTGTGGATATGGAGGAGCTGGATTACATGCGCGACCTGAATGCATTGGGCGATGGACGCGGGTTTGCCTTTGGCGCCAACCTCTCCGTAGAAACCGGCGACCTTACTTTCCTGATCCTGTACGCCAACTTTAAATGCGGTGTAGGGTTTGATATTATGCTGAAAGATTACGGCGATGCGCACTGCGCCGGTAAAACAGAAAAAATTGGCATTGACGGATGGTATGCTAACGGACAAGCCTATGTGTATTTGCAGGGTGAGGTAGGCGTAAAAGTGAACCTGGCATTTATTAAAGGGCGCTTCCCTATTATATCGGGCGCAGCCGCCGTGCTTATGCAGGCCAAGCTGCCTAATCCCACGTGGCTAAAGGGTTACATGGCCGTGAAGTTTGAGATCCTGGGCGGTTTGGTAAGCGGTAACATGCGCATGAAAGTAACCATAGGCGATGAATGTGAGATCGTAACCGGCAGCAGCAGTCCTATTGATGTGAAGATGATAGCAGATGTTACGCCTGCAGACAACACCGCGGATGTAGATGTATTTGCCGCACCGCAGGCAGCGTTTAACATGCGCGTTGGACAGCCGTTTGATGTGGAGGACGATAAAGGCACCAAAACCTATCGTACCAAGCTGGAAACCTTTACCGTAACGGATAACGGGCAGCCGGTACCCGGCAGAATTGAATGGAACGCCAACAACGACGTAGCCACTTATTACTCGAAAGAAGTATTACCTACCAAACATACCTTAAAGGCCACGGTGAAAGTGATCTTTGAAGAATTGCAGAACGGCAGCTGGCAAACGCTGTATATGAACGGGCAGCAAAGCACGGAAGAAAAGGTGGTGACCTTTACCACCGGCACTGCGCCTGACTTTATACCGCTTACCAACATTGCCCACTGTTACCCGGTAATAGACCAGCGCAATATGTTCCGCGATGAGCTGAACCGTGGTTACATAGTACTGCAGCGTGGCCAAAGCTACCTGTTTGATGCGCGCTGGAAATACCAGCTGCAGTTTGCTACCAACGGGGCTGTATTTGCCACACAGGCAATGCAGTACGACAGTGTGAACCAGCGCATAGACTTCCCCATGCCGGCCATACAACCCAGTACAGATTATACCTATGATGTAGTGGCCATTCCGCCGGGAGGCGATGCTTCCAAAGATGCGATCGTAAGCTATGCCAAGCAGGATAATGGAGAAGATGGCGACTATACCGTGAAAGCAAATAAATCCAGTGCAGTAAGCCGGGGCGATGTAACCAAATCGCTGCTGGGCTATGGCTTCCATACCAGCCGTTATAACACCTTTGCAGCCAAGCTGAATGCCATGCCGCTGAAACGGGGTATTGCCAGCATTGTAACCTTTGAGGTATTAAGCCTGCAGGCAGAAGTGGGCAACTATGAGCTGTTTGATGTACCGGAGCTGCAGGGTACTGCCTTTACGGGTTATACACCGCTGATCAATGTAAGCGCCATTACAGATGATGCTTATTTCCGGGAAGATGTGAACCCGCTGCTATACCGTAACTACCCGATAGAGCAGGAAATATTCATTACCCACCGTAACCCGGACGATCTGGGACTGGTGCCCACCAAGGCTATGACCCTGATGAGCGATTACCTGGCCAGCATTACCAGCAAACAGCCATTGCCATCAGAGCTGGCCGTGCGCCTGCCCTACGTGTATGACCTGCCGTTAGTGTACCGTGAGGACCTGGATGATATCCAATACCAGGTAGTGAACAAATACCTGGATACGCCGCTGCAAAGCAAGTACCTGTATATGATCAATGGCTATTACCCGCTGATACGTAATGGTAAGTACAAAGTAGCCTACCAGTATATGCTGCCGGGTGGTATTAAAGGCACGTCAGTTACCTATGAATACTCGAAAACCTATTAAAAACCTGTGATAAAGATATATGCGCGCTAAGATCATCCTTCGTCTTGTACTGTTCTTCCTGCTGCTCACAGGCAGCCTCTCTGCCCAGCGGAAAGATACGGCCCGTATACAGGTAATGGCAAGGGCACAGCAGCACAGCGTATTACTGCGCTGGGCAGTTACCAAAGCCAGCGCCTGGAAGCTGTGCAACCAGTACGGTTTTGAGCTGTGGCGTTTTACTGTGCTGCGTGATGGCAAGGTGCTGCCCAAACCGGAATCACAGCTGCTGAACACACAGCCCATCAAACCACAGCCCCTGCTGGCCTGGCAGGAGATCTGCAAAAAAGATAACTATGCCGTGATCATTGCACAGGCTATTTATGGAAAAGACTTTGAAGTAAGTGGTGGTGGCAACAATGGCATTGCACAGCTGATCAATCAGTCGCAGGAGCTGGACCAACGTTTTGCATTATCATTATATGCAGCAGATAACAGCTTTGAAGCCGCTAAAATGGCCGGATGGGCTTATGAGGATAATACCGTAAAGCCCAATGAAAAATACCTGTACCGTGTGCGTTCACTGGCGCCGGCCGGCCGCATGCGCATTGATTCTTCCGGCGCATTCATTGGCCTGGCCGACCGGAAGGAGCTGCCAAAACCCGCTAACATAGGCGCTGTGTTTGGCGATAAGAATGTGATCCTGAGCTGGGACTACAGCCTGCTGAAACATTATTACAACTCCTGGTTTATAGAGCGCTCTAAAGACGGTGTGAACTATGAACGCGCCTCATCCCTGCCGGTGACCAATTTCAACGGCAAAGAAAAAAAGCCTTCGCCGCGCATGTATTTCATTGACTCGCTGCAGGATAATAATACTGTGTACCGTTACCGTGTGCGGGGTGTATCGCCCTTTGGCGAGCCCGGCCCGCCCTCTGATCCCGTAACAGGCAAGGGCAAACATTTGCTGGTGTACACGCCCAACATCCGCAGCAATGCTGTTAATGAAAAAGGCGTGCTGGAGCTGGGCTGGGAATTTGAAACCGCAGGTAATAAGCTCATTAAAGGTTTTACGCTGAACCAGGCCGAGAAGGCCGACGGGCCTTATAAAGCCGTGATGAGCAATATTACGCCGGACCAACGTACACTCCTATACGATCACCTGGAGCCCAGCAATTATTTTACCATTACAGCTGTAGCGCTGGAAGGCGAATCATCCACCTCTTTCCCCGTACTGGTGCAGCCGGTAGATTCTATACCACCCGCAGCGCCAACAGGCCTCACCGGTACTATAGACAGCAACGGCGTGGTAAAGCTTTCCTGGGCCGCCAATACTGAAAAAGACATTTTAGGCTATAAAGTATTCCGCGCCAACATGGCCGGCGAGGAAGCTGCATCGCTGGTAGATTCTGTGTGGAGGCGCAATACCTTCCGCGATTCTGTAGGCATACAATCCCTTAACAGTAAAGTGTATTACCAGGTAAGGGCGCTGGATAAACGATATAACCAGTCGGATTTTTCTGCGGTGTTTGAGCTTAAGAAACCGGATGTGATACCGCCTACCTCTCCCGTGCTTACCGGTTATAAGGTTGCCAAGGATATTGTGTACCTGTCGTGGATACCCAGTACAGATGCGGATGTAGCGCAGCAGCTATTATACCGCAAAACCGTAACAGCTGCCAATACCAGCTGGGAAGCTATACAAAAGCTGACACCGCCCGTTAACAACTTTGCAGATAATACCGTAACACCCGGCGTTACCTATGCTTACCTGTTGCTGGCTAAAGACAGCAGCGGGCTGGAATCCAAGCCCATGCAGCCGCTAACGGTAAGCGTTCCATACAATCCTTCCAAAGGCATGGTACGCTCTTTCAATGCACAGGTGAACCGGCAGGAGCGTTACATAGAGCTGTTCTGGAAAGATGACCTGGCCGATGTGGTGGAATACCAGCTGTATAAAGGAGAAAAAGGCCAGCCTGTTACGCTGTGGAAAGTGCTGAAACCAGGCACCAACCGCATTGTGGACAACCAGCCCCGGGTAAATACCGAATACCAGTACAGCATACGGGCGGTGTTAAACAGCGGCGCTACCGGCAGCTCAAAACTGATCAATGTACAATATTAAGCACCCCTGCGAACGGTGCATTTGCGATAAATATTACCGGCTGCAACCAGGCGTAATTGCCGGCTGCTGCTGGTCCCTCATAAAATTAAATTGTAACGGATGAAAAAAATTATACCCCTGTTTTTTTTCATTTTAATGTATACGGTAGCCCGTGGCCAGCAATATGAAGTGGCCATGGATCTTTCCATATATTATAGCGGTAATGCGGATAAAGCGGATTGCAGCAGCCGGTTTGAGATCACTGCGTATTACAGTGACGGCACCAACGTAAGAGTATGGACAGAATCGCTGGATGGTTTGCATGAAGGAGATGTAAGAACGTTCCCTACCAAAACTTTTACATTTGCCAATACCAAACGGCTGGTGCGCTTTCATGTTTTCGCCAGAAGAAGCTGGGACCGTGGTTTTCCGGCCGGTTGTAAGAAAAATGATGTAGAGGATTCGAGGGATATATATGTGTCGCCTTCACAGCCCTGTTTTACTTATCACAACGGTGATTTTGTGCCCAGGTACACCGGCGACATGAATATCCGCATCTATCCCAAAACAGTTAGTATAACACCTACAAATGCTACACTGCCGGATGCAACAACGGTTACCTTAACAGCTACCAATGGTTTCCCGGCCAGCACTTACCAATGGCAGTACCGTACTACCTCTACAGGCTGGAACGATTTCCCTTCCAACTTTCCCATGCAGCGTACCATTACGTTCTCGGGTAATGACCTGCCAAATAACTTTTTCCTGGGTGCTATTGAACGCAGGGAAAACATACTGGTACGCGTGTACTACCCTTGCGGCAACACTGAAAGCAATACTGTGATCCTTACCCCCAGGTTTGTTGCACCTACAATATTATCGGTAACGCCTATACCGCCTACCTGTTATGGTGATCAGAATGGCAGCTTTATAGTAAGGTTCAGCCGCCCATTAAGGCCGCGTGAAGGCCTGGTAATGCAGCTGGACAAACAGGAAATAGCCGCCGGTAACCCAGCCGCCTTTATTGACGACCGGCAGATAACCATGGATGGCAACAACAGCTATCAATGGACCCCTTCTGACCGGGGTGCGCGCAAATACCGCATTCTGCTGCGCGGCAGCTACCCTACCGATATTGCCAATCCAGTACCTATTTATACCGGCGCAGCTCAGCACAGGGCTAATTTTGAGATCGTGCAGCCGGGGCCTATTACCTTCAGCAGCAGCAAACAAAACGATGTAAGGTGCCACAGCGGCGCCGATGGGGCCATTAACATTACCACCAGCGGCGGTAACGGCGGCAATATCCTTTACTATAAAAATGCGGCAGACGGTATTACCCGGCAGGTATCCATTGGTAACGTTACGGCCTATACACTGGGCGGCTTAAACGCCGGCACTTACAGCCTGTGGCTGCGGGATAGTAAAGGCTGTATGCCAAGAGATGGCAGCAACAATGAAATTACCCGTACAGAAACTATTGCGGAACCGGCAGCCAGCCTGGTGATAGATGCAGCTACCCCTACTGATCCCAAAGCCTTTGGCTATTCAGATGGCAGTGTTGTGGTACGTATCAAAGGCGGCACGCCTAATGTGGATGGGTCCTATAATGTTACCTGGACCAATGCAAGCGGCACCGTGTTTCCACAGACCGGCGTTGTGGGCAGCGGCGTATATACCACTACCTTAGAAAATGTACCGGATGGCACCTATACCCTCAGGGTAACGGATGCCAACCACGCATCCGCAGGCAGCGGCAGTGAGCAGGGCTGTATTGTTACAGCCACCTATCCGCTTACACAACCACCTTTGCTGGAAGTTACGCCCACTATTACGGACAGTATCAATTGCCATGGCGACGGCAATGGCATCCTGAGCGCTCTGGCCACCGGTGGTAAGCGAATGACCGCAGCACCTTATTATACCTATGAATGGTATCAGCTGGTGGGCGGAACGCTCACGCCCCTGGGCCAAACTGGCACACAAGCCAATGGTTTAACCGCCGGCCAGTACCAGGTAAAAGTGACGGATGCAAACAATATAGAGAAGCTGTCCGATGTGATAAACCTGATCGATCCTGATTCGCTGAAAATACAATTCACTACTACCCCTGTAAGCTGTTACAGCGGCAGCAACGGTGTTTTAACCACTGTGGTAACAGGCGGCACACCGGCTTACCAGTATAACTGGAGCAACAGCGCACAGTCTGCCGATATTTATGCGCTTCCAACAGGTACGTATACACTCCGTATAAAAGATTATCATGGCTGTGAGCTTACAGATGTAGCTTATGTGCCACAACCTGCAGAGCCATTACAGATCGTAACGCCCACCCTTATTTACCCCAAAGCATTCGGGTATACGGATGGCAGCATAAAAGTGCTGCTGAAAGGCGGTACTGCCTTAGCCGGCGGCGCATATAATGTAACCTGGCAAAAGCCCGATGGCACTGTATTAACCAGCCATTACGGCCAGCTGTTGAACGGCGTTTATGAAGATTCGCTGGCCAATATAGGCGCAGGCGATTATAATATTACCGTAACAGACGCCAACTACACCGGCCCTGATCCTAATATGCAAAGCTGTATTGTAACGGCCGGCTTTACCCTCGAAGAGCCCCCGGCATTGGTGGTGAACATTGCTGAGAAACATTACGTTTCCTGTAAAGGCGATATGGACGGCGTGCTGTTTGCAACCGCCAGCGGCGGCGTACCCATTTCCGGCCCGCTGTCTTACCAGTTTGAATGGTATAAGGCCGATAACAGCGGCGTGTATAACCCCATCGGGGAAACGAATGATACTGCGCACTGGCTGAATACCGGTATTTATAAAGTGATCATTACAGACTGGAATGGCATTACCAAAGAATCAGATACTTTTCACCTGGTAGAGCCGGAGCTGTTACAGGTGGCGCTCACTACCCGCAACGTAAGCTGTAACGGCGGTAATGATGGTTTTATAAAATCAACCGTTACCGGCGGCACCCTGCCCTACACATGGGCATGGAGCAATAGTGATGCTACACAGGATATCCTGGATCAGCCGGCGGGCCATTACACCCTGTTACTGACAGATGGCCATGGCTGTGAACAGCAGCCGGATACGGTTATTACACAACCGGCAGCACCGCTGGCAGTGGTTAATGTTACTACCATCGACCCCAAGGCCTATACTTATACAGATGGCAGCATCAGCATTACGCTGAATGGCGGCACACCCGCTGCAGACGGCTCTTACAGCGTACAATGGCTGAACAGCAATAACCAGGTATTAAGCACCCATACAGAGCAGGTACAGCCCGGCCAGTACACCACTACCTTACAGAATGTTGGCGATGGCACTTATACCTTACAGGTAAAAGATGCGCAGTTCAGCATTTGCACCAATAACAGCACCAGCGGCTGCTATGTATCTGTAGCCAATACTTTGCATGAGCCGCCCTTATTAAAAGCCAGCATCGCAGAACACCGCTACGTAGCCTGTAAAGGCGATAGCGACGGAGAGCTGGTAGCACATGCCACCGGCGGCATACCCTTCAGCAGCGGCCTGCCTTACGCCTACCGTTGGTTTAAGGTAGTGAATGGCAGCTTACAGCCTGTTCCGCAAACAGACAGCATTATAACGGGCATGCCTAGTGGAAAATACCTGGTGCAGGTAACGGATTATAATAACATTACCCGCAGCTCAGATACCTTTCATTTAACCGAGCCCGATAAATTAACCGTAGCGCTGAATGCAACCGCAGTAAGCTGTTCTTCCGGGCAGGATGGCAGCATCACAGCCCTGGTAAGCGGCGGTACGGCCCCCTTCCATTATGAATGGACCACCGGCGATACCACCAGCATCCTTCACAGCTTAACAGAAGGCGCTTACCTCCTGTTTGTGAAAGACGGCCATAACTGTGAAACGCAGAACAACGTAGACATTTTTATACCCGGCGGTATTACCATAGATGCAGATATTAAGGCGCCTACCTGCCATAGCGACTGTGACGGTTATATTAAAACCACCATCAGCGGCGGCGTAGCCCCTTACCGCTACCAATGGAGCACGGGCCAAACCGCCACAGCGCTGGATAAGCTGTGTGCCGGCAAATACACCCTTACCATTACAGATGCCAACAACTGTAAACGCATTCAAACCTTTAACCTGGGCGATCCTGCACCGCTGCAGGTACAGCTGGGACCTGATAAAACTTTGTGTAATGATCAAACCTGGCTGGTAGATGCTGCTATTGCCGACCCACAGGCTAAGTATGTATGGGGCGGTAATCCTGCGCTGCAGGCCCTTACGCCGCAGGTTATGCTGAGGCAAACAGGCCGGTACTGGGTAAATGTTACAGACGGCAAAGGCTGTAAAGGCTCGGATACCATTAACATACAGCAGAATAAGGTAGCCATCTCCGCAGAGTTTGTGGCGGCCACGCAGATCTTCCAGAATGAGGATGTTTCTTTCGTGAACATCAGCAACCCGCTGCCGGAAAAAATTGAATGGGTGATACCCGCTAACCGCAACATTACGGTAGTACAAAACTCGCCGCTGCTGGCAGAGCTGCGCTTTGCAGATACCGGCGTGTACAGGATACAGCTGCGTACCCGTGTGGGAGATTGCGAAAAATTGTTCAGCAAGGATATTGCCGTGCTGGAAAAACAAACCTTTACGCAACCCGGCGGTGCAGCAGAACCGTTCATTAAAACCTTTGAAATACTGCCGAATCCCAATACGGGACAGTTCAATGTGCGCATTGCGCTGGACAAGGCATCGGACATACGTTTACGCCTGTTTAACATTATCAGCAACCAGCTGGTGAACGACCGGAAAGAAAGTGCGGCCGTACAGTTCAACGTGGGTTACCAGCTGAACATCACCGCAGGTACTTACCTGCTGCTGCTGGAAACGCCTATGGGTAATGCGATCAGGAAGATCATCATCAGTCAATAATCATTAAATAAGATACGGTGACAGCTACACGTTTTATTCAAATAGCAGTCAGCATACTACTACTGTTCGTTCTGTGCCAGCCGCTGGCAGCGCAGCAGTACCCTGTGCGGGTACAGGTGCAAACGCTGCAGCCGGTATCAGCACAGCTCAGTAACCTGTATAGCGGTACGCAGGCGCGCATGATCGTTACCCTGCTGAACACCGACCTGCAAAAGCCGGTGCTGCAGGTGCGGCTGCGGCTGAATATCAAAGGCACCACGGTGGCGCTGCGTAACCGCGACTATGGCTCTTATCCGCTCATATCGCTGGAAGCAGGTATACCGGTGCAGCTATCGCTGAACGACCTGGCGCCGTATTTTAATATTGATAACATGGAGGTTTCGGGCGTACCGCGGCAGCAATTGCAGCAAAGCGGCAAGCTGCCGGATGGCTTTTATAATTTTTGTATAGAAGTAGTTGAATTGAACAGCGGGCAGCTAGTAAGCAATGATAAACTGGGTTGCGCTCCGCCGGTGTGGATCAGCACCAGCGAACCGCCGCTGCTAAACCTGCCCCGTAAAGGCGAAGCCGTATCATTCCGCGATCCGCTGAACATTGTTTTTAACTGGACGCCCCGGCATATGGGCAGCCCCAATGCCGCTTTCCAGACAGAATATGAATTTACGCTGGTGGAGATCTGGGATACCGGCATTTTACCGGAAGCAGCTTTCAGCACCACCCCTCCCCTGTACCAGACCACTACGGTCAGCACTACGCTTTTATACGGCCCTGCGGAACCGCCTTTGCTGCCCGGCAAACGTTATGCCTGGCGCATACGGGCCAAAGCTAAACAGGGCATGGATGAATTTGACGTATTTACCAATAACGGCTATACGGAGATCTTCTATTTCACCCTGCAGGAAGATTGCTCACCACCACAGCAGCCCGTGGCCACCGTGCAGGATGGCCGCATCACCATTACCTGGCTGCCGCAGCCCAAGATGTTTGAATACCTGGTGGAATACCGGGAGCAGGGTAAGGATAACGCGGAATGGTTTAACGTAAAAACCACCAGCAGCGAAGTAACTATTTATGATGCAGTACCCGGCCGCAAATATGATTACCGCGTAGGGGGCTATTGTACCCTGGGCAACAAAACCCTGGGCGATGTGCATGGATTTACCGTACCCTCCCGCGACACAATCTCCAACAGGAACTGCGGCCTGCTGCCGGATATTAAGCTGACCAACCAAAAGGCCCTGCAGGAGCTGCAGCCGGATGACCAGATCATGGCCGGCGACTTCCCCGTGCGCTTATTACAGGTACGCGGCGGAGGCTCGTTTAGCGGTTACGGTTATATCACCATCCCTTTCCTGGGCTACAACCGCTTAAAGGTGAAGTTTGACAATATACAGGTGAATACGGACCGGCAGCTGATGAGCGGCGTTATCATGAGCACATTTGATTCGTTGGGCACACAGATCGTGGATGTGGATAAGGCAGTGCAGGCGATCAAGGATTTTGCAAGCGTGATCAACGACCTGGCGCATTTGGCCATAGATGAGGACTACCTGGCCATTAAAGAGCTGACGGAAGAGATCAAGGAAATGGCAGAGAAAGAGCTGCCGGAAGAGCTGAAAGAGCGTATGAATACTGCCGCTGATAACCTGCAGGAAGCAAAGCAGGAATATGATGAGGCAAAGAAGGAGTACGATGCAGCAAAGACACCGGAAGAGAAGGCCGAAGCTAAAAAGAAGATGGATACGGCAGAGAAGAAGTTTGAAGATGCGAAAACAGAAGTAGCAGCGGTAGATAAGGAGAAAAAAGAATTAGTGAAGAATGCTACCAAAATAATTATCAAGGCTATTAAAGAGCTACGGGAATCCGCTGCTTCTTTGCAGGACAAAGATGCGGATTACGCTACTGAAAAAGCAAAACTGGATGCTATTATGCCGTCTGCAGATGGCGCAGGCGCTGACGATGCAACCGGCATCATGATCATCAGAACGGAAAAGCTGGATATCAGTACTAATAATGAAGCTACTGTTAAAGACATCACATCCCCCGTGCAGAATATGCGCTTGTTAAGGAGTTACAAAACCTTCTATAAGCTCATTACTGCCATCAATAATTATTATGCCGGGCAAACGGATGCGGATGTAGAAAGTGATGTAGCACTAAATGGCAAAAAAATGGTAAAAGACGTACTGGAAGGACTATATAACGATAAACCCGAGGACGCCATTAAAGCGGATGTAAAGCAATACCTGTTTATCACAATTTGTAAAATCGCTGATCAACTATAGCTGTATGCAGAAGATAAGACATTATATGCTGTTGGCAATAGGCCTGTTAATAACTGTTAGCAGTTATGGAAAAATTGCCGGTGACAACTATGAAAAGCAGCTATTAAACAGGTTATCTGATAAGCTGGTAAAGGCCATTACGCATAATAACGAAGCAAAGCAGCCCGGGAAGAATAAGCACTACCTGGTGGTGGATGATGGTAAAAATAACTTTTACCCCTGGTTTACTTCGGAGAATGCGGGTAAGATGTGGTTTGACAGTTATACACCCTATGCCAATGGCTACAATGATGTTATACTACGGGATATTAATCAGCAGATCATTGACCTGAAAGAGAACTATCTGGATGATACCAAGTATAAAGACTACGACATCTACTTTGTAATATCCGGCATTTACTACGCAAAAAATGTGGATAATAAGGACAGGGAGCAGGATCTTGACTGGAAAAATATTAAATCCCGTTCATTTGACAATGATGCCCGTTATGAAAGCGTAAACTCAGCAGGCACAGCCCAGGCAGATATGGAAAAATACGTGTCTGGCCTGACCAATAAGTTGCTGCAAAAAGTACACGATGGCGTAAGCAAGGATATGATCAACTATTCCGAATTTGAATATAATAAAGGCGGTAAAACCCTTATCATATTCAAATGGGTGATGTTTGATATTACCACCAAGACCAACAGCGATTTTGTATTTATGCCGTCGCTGGTGCCCGCTGCTACCAATACGATTGAGACCAATCTTACCAAATTGCTTAATTCGTACCAGGAATCATCTATGTATGTTGTAGATGGCATCCGCTACTATGTTAAATACCAGGATGACATTAAAGGCCTGCTTAATTTTCTGAACCGTGACAGCAAAGGAGATATTGCAGATTACGATGGGCTTACTACCCGGAATAACAAGCTGTTGAAGGATATTACCAATACCTTCCTTTTCTTTAACCAGCAGGACAAAGGCGCTTTATTGAAAGATTTTTGTAAAGCCACCGCTACCGGCAAAGCGGATATGCTGGAAAAAATTGCGCAAACCTATGCTATTCCTTCGGAGGGCAGGGCCATGCGTAACCCGGCAGCTTTCACGGGCTTATCATTTGAAGACCGGCAATGTTTGCTGGAATACCTGATGAATAAAAAGCTGTGCACGGACATCAAGGCCTGGGCCAGCACCGCCAATGGTTGTGAGAATGTGCTGCTGGATGTGATAGAAGGCACTCCCCTGGAGCAAAAGCAGCAGGTGCTTGACTTTTTTAACCTGCCGGCCAACTATTCAAAGCTGCTGAACAGCGTGGATGACGCAGGCGGTGAAGATAACTATACGGCAGCAGTGTTCATACTCAGTAATATGGCTGAAACCCTGCACTATGGCACCATTGCAAACCAGGAAGTAGATGGAAAAGTATTTAAATGGTTTGAGAAGGAGATCGGCAGCTACCGGGCAAAAATAATCAGCAAGGTTAGTGTAACGATAGATGATAAGCAAGGGTTGCAGTTCAGCACTACCGAAGGTATTAAGGTAAGGTTTAAAAACCTGGAACCTGTTAAATTCCCTTATTGCATGCCGTTTACGCCGGTAAGGCTCCTGGTGACCAAAAAGATAGCTTATATCACGAGGCCGGACGGCAGCCCTGTAGAAGAAGGTGAAACCATTACGGTGCCTGCCGTGTTCCTTGAGTGGGTTATACAAAATGAATTTAAAACAGAGCTGGCAGAACAGGCCCGGAACATGGTATTAACAGTAGCCATTTTTACCGGTACCGGGGAGCTGGTAATGGCCACCTCCACCGCAGCCCGGGTATGGGCAGCTGCGGATCTTTTCTTTACCACGGCCTCTGTTGTTACACAGAATGAAGATGTACGGGCCTACGTAAAAGGAAAATGGGGCGATGATGGACTTGAAACCCTGAACACCATAGATGATATAGGTACGTTTGTTGGTTGCGTGTACCTGACCCGCGGTATTATGAAAAGCATTGACGAAGCCGTGGAAAAGGCCGCCACACGGCGTATTATAAGAGAAATGGCAGAAGATGCAAGAATGCGGGGATACGCCAAAGAGCTGGCAGATATTGAGAAGCTGCTGCAAAAAATACTGCTGGAGAACGACCTGCTGCAACAAATTAAAAAGAGCCTGCTGGAAAGGATTGCAAAGGAAAGCACAGAATTCACCATGCGTTTTGGGGATGACGAGCTGAGAGCGGTCATTAAAAAAGGACTGGATCTGGATCTGCCGGGCCGCGAGATAGAAGATATCATCTTTAATGGCTGCCGTAATGCAAAAGATTTTAAGGTAGATGACCTGCTATCACAATGCAGCTTCTGGAAAATAGTGAAAGAAAGAGGATACCCCAATCTGTTCAATACACTGGATGAATATGAAAAATTCAGTACAGTATTGAAAGATATGGCAAAGGCCTGGGACTTGCCGGAAGGTTCAATTTTTGTGCAGGGCAGCTCCCTCAAAGTTGCTGACGCGGCCAAGATCGGGGATATAGATGTGGCCATAAAAGTGGATGCCGCCACCTTTGATAAGCTGGTAGAACGTTTTAAATCTGCCACCACTGTAAATGGTAAGATAAAAGTAATAGAAGAACAAGCAGCTAAGGGTAAGATCGCTTCAGGCCTGATGTATCTCGGCAAAGACGCCAAAGGCAGCTTTAAAGGCAAATTCTGGGAGGCACTGGAAACCAATGTAGACACAAAAGGTTTTGCTGCCCGGATGAAGAATACTAATCTTGATTTCCAGATATCTGTTATTAAAATAAGTGATAAATTAGACGTCAGTCCTTATTTAAAACTAAAATAAACATGTATTACCTGGGATCTCCATTTGAACCAATAAATGCCACTACAGCGGAAGCTGCCTTAAAAAGAACAATGTATTTTAAGGAAAAGGAGGAGCGGGTTACTTTTGCCGGTAAGATAATTGAGACCTTTACCAATGGTAAAATGGACCTGGTGATCTATGTAAAGGCCCAAAGCACAGATGCCGCATTAGCGGCCTATCACCGTGAGCACTATGGTGCGCACGTATCCTTCCATGTAGAAGAGTATGTGAGTGCCCGAACCGTGCATACCACCATATTCGTGGATTTCCGGATAAATGGTATAGGTATCTATCACTATGATGAGAGCTGGCGCTTAAAAGTTGAACAGGCTTATGATGAACAGCACAATCTTTTGGAATACCGGGAAATGTTTTATAAAGAAGAGGAGGATACTCCTTTTGAGGAAAAGTTCTTTTTTGCAAAAAGCTGGGTAATACAAAAAGAACAATATAAATAGCTCAACCAATGTAGAGCTGATCCTGTTTATCCTTATATACCTATGATCCGAACTATACCCTATACCCTATTCCTCCTGGCCCTTCTTTTCAGCGCCTGCTATAAAGAAGTGGACCGGCCGTTGACCGCCGACTTTACTTTTGTGCTGGCAGACAGCTCGCACACCGTGCCTGCCACTGTGAATTTTTCTAACCGCAGCGTGGGTGCTACCGGTTTTAAATGGACCTTTGAAGGTGGGGAACCCGGCACCTCCGACTACGAGAATCCCGGCAGCGTTACCTTTAAACAGGCCGGTAATTATAAGATCACGCTGGAAGCCTGGAATGACGATACCCGCCAGACCAAGACCATTGATATACACCTGGATAGCGCCGTGCAGGTAGCTTTTGATGCGGAGATCCAGGTGAATGATTTTTCGCCGGTGCAGGTAAAGTTCACCAACCGCACAATAGGCGCCAGCACTTACCACTGGACCTTTGAAGATGGCACGCCCGCTACTGCGGATGCAGCAGCCCCTCCCCTGGTTACATTCACCACACCCGGCCCGCATAACATTACGCTGCAGGTAGGCAATGGCGGACAGCAATTTTCCATCAGCAAAACTATTACTGTAAAACCGGCGCTGCATGCGGCTTTTGAGATAACGCCCTCTTTCCAGGACGATGACCTGGAAGCACCGCTAACGGCTATACTAAAAGGCGGCAGCAGCAGCTACCTGGTTCAAAAATGGCAATCGTCCGGCGGCGGGGTACTGGCCAGCGATACTGCTTCCAATACTACTGTGTATTTTAAAGACCCCGGTACATATACCATTACTTTAACCAACGGCAACAATAAAGGCAATCAAACCGTAACCAAAACCATTACCGTAAAACCCAATACCAAACTGCGCACGCTTACTGATGTGCAGCTGGGTATCAGCACCGCCCATACGGATATCGGCTGCTTTTACTCCACGCGCTTACGGAAAGTGTTCAAGAAAGGGGACGATCTTTCTGCGGCAGGTAAGGAGATCGATATTGTATTCTTTGGGCTGAACCGGAGCTTCACGTTTAACAAGTTCATTACGCCGGATTCGGCCAGCAGCTATACTTTCCCGGCTATACCCGGCGCCACAGCCACCCGCTTCATTAACAAACAGGAGCTGTGTAATTGCACTACGCCATTCACAGTTGCAGATTTTGACAATATGCTGAACGACGCGCCCCTGCAAACCCTGCAGGTGCCGGCCAATGCTACAGGCACCATACAGTTCAACAGCGATCTGCTGCCCCGCATAGTGTTGTTTCAAACAGCAGACGGGCGTAAAGGCGCTATTAAAATAAAGGATTACGTACTGGAAGGCAGCACTGCCTACATATTAGCGGACATTAAAATACAGAAGTATGAATAAGGGCCGCATCCTATCCCTCTGTATGGGATTGTTGTTACCCATGTGCACATTTGCCCAGAGCTTTGACCTGGAACACATTGGTGATATGTTTGGTAAAGGCAAACCCATTAAAGTGAACGGCGGTCTGAATGCCAGCACTGTATTGAACAGCGGCGGCGGATACAGCCGGCAGCCTTTTACCTGGTTCCTGAACGGCAACCTGAATGCTAACCTGTTCGGCCAGCTGAACTTGCCATTTTCCTTTAACCTTACCAATGCCGGCGCAGGTTATTCCTACCCCAACATGCCTAACCGTTTAAGCCTGCACCCTACCTATAAAGGGGTAACTGCGCATATAGGCGATGTGTCGATGTCGTTCTCACCCTATACATTGAACGGGCACCAGTTCACCGGTGTAGGCATTGACGTTATGCCGGAAAGCGAGTGGAGTGTAAGCGTAATGTATGGCCGCTTGCTACGAGCCGTGGATTATGACAGCACCAACCGCAGCGTACTGCCCAGCTACAAACGTATGGGCTATGGCGCCAAGCTGGGGCTTATGAAAGAGAAATATGCGCTGGGCGCCAGCTTTATACGTGCAGAAGATAAGGTAGATCCTATGCAGTACCTGCCGGATACCCTGCACATTTTCCCTAAAGCCAACCTGGCGATAAGCTTAACGGCCATGATCCGCCCGCGGAAGGGTTTAGAGATCACTGTGGAATATGCCAACAGCGCTATGAAGCTGGATAAACGCGATAACAACGGCGTATCCAAAGCATCCGGTGGTAATATCCTGGGCAGCATTTTTATGTATGACCAGCGCCGTACCTATTTCTTTAAAGCTATTAAGGCGGGTATGAACTACTCATTCTACAAAAGCACCATTGGTATTGGTTATGAGCGTGTGGATCCCGGTTACCAGACCCTGGGCGCTTATTATATGAACAACGACCTGGAAAATATTACTGTTAACTTTTCACAGCCTTTCCTGAAAGATAAGGCCAGTATATCGGCCAACGTGGGCTACCAGCGGGATGACCTGAACCATACCAAGTCAGGCGCCACTTCGCGCATGGTAAGCTCCCTGAACGCCAATTACATGCCGAATGAAAAGTTCACTGCCAACTTCAGCTACTCTAACTTCCAAACCTATACGCATATAAAACCGCAGTTTGAATATATTAACCAAACCGGCCCATATGTGGATATGGATACCCTGAACTTTAAGCAGATCTCCCAGAATGCAGGCCTGAACCTGAATTACAGCCTGCGGGTGAATAAAACGAAAAGCCATAACATTAACATGAACCTTAGTGTGCAGGATGCAGCCGATATACAGAACGGGGTGTTATGGAAAGGGAATGGCTCCCGCTTTTATAATAGCAGCACCGCTTATACGCTGTTGCTGATACCGCAGCAGATAAGCTTTACCAGTGCATTTAACCTAAGCTATAATACTATTGGCCGCAGCGACTTTCTGACGCTGGGCCCTACCCTGGGACTGAATGCCAAGCTGTTTAATAAGAAGGTAACAGGCGGTTTCAGCACCTCTTATAATACCAGCACAAACGACGGGCAGCAACAGGGGCAGGTGCTGAACCTGCGCATGAACGCGGCTTACCTGTTCATGAAAAAGCACAACTTTAATATGAACGCAGTACGCCAAACCCGCTGGACGCCCAAAGGCAATAACAGCAACCTGACGGCTACACTGGGATATAATTATAATTTTTAAGGAAAATTACCTTACTTTATATTATAAAAATTTTAACTACCAGAAAAACCTGCACCTATGAAAAAATTCCTCCCGGGCATGGCAGCCATAGCTATGCTGTTAATGGCATGTGGCAAGGATAATAAAATGCCCACATCCAATTACTTTAGCATTAATGGTCAAAGCTTTAACGTTACCTATGGGCTGTTACAGAATTACAGAACCGATATGGGCGAGCTATGGCTGTCCAGCATTCCGCTGAATGATTCTGTTTCAGGGAAAGTAGACCTGATCTATTTTGAGATAGATACCCTTATCTCCGGCCGTACCTATACTTTTTACCCGGAAGATTCTACCGGCTTTGACCGTACGAAATACTTCTCGGAAGCCGGGTATGTGTATAACGGGGAAATTAAAAGAGGTGAGATAGATAAAAGCATCGGCACTGTGAACCTGGATATCAGATCCGGCAAGCTAACCGTGAGCAGGCAAGGCGATGAATACCAGTTTGATTATAGCCTGCAGTTTGGGAATGAGCAGATGGTGAATGGGAATTACAGGGGAAAAATAAGTGTAACACAGTAATTTAACGTGTGCCACACCTTTGAGCCTTCGAGGTGTGGCACACATACCTACGCTCCCTCTTCAAAACCTTCATCTATAAGCCAGGGACCATTATCAGCGGCATAGGTGGCCAGCTCATCGCAACGGTTATTAAGAGGGTTGCTGGCATGGCCTTTTACCCACACCATTTTTACCCTGTGTTTTTTGAAGGCCGGGATGAAGCGCATCCACAGGTCTTTGTTCTTTTTATCCTTAAAACCGGTTTTTACCCAGTTCCACAACCAGCCTTTTTCTATGCTGTTCACCAGGTATTGACTATCTGTATAAATAGTGATATCCTGTCCGTCTTTTTTCATAGCTTCTAAGGCCACAATAACGCCCATCAGCTCCATACGGTTATTGGTAGTATGCTTGTATCCTTGTGAAAGCTCCTTGCGTAATGTGCCCCACATCAATATGGCGCCATAACCGCCTCTTCCCGGATTGCCGCGGGCTGCGCCGTCTGTGTAGATGGTAATTTCCGACATAAGGCGCAATATTAATTAATAATTAAGAATGAATAATTAATAATTTTCGGGACGCGTACTCCATTGAATCATTATTATAACGCTATGAGCTATAATTCTATGAAGGGTTTCCCTACGATTATTAATTCTTAATTATTCATTATTAATTACACCTGGAACACGCCTAGCTTAAACGTATCTTCCAACGGGGCCTGATTAGCAGCCGTGATGCCTTCGGAGATTACTTTACGGGTATCTGCAGGATCAATGATCTCATCCACCCACAAACGGGCGGCAGCATAATAAGGTGTGGTTTGGCTGTTATATTTTTCGGTGATGGCGGATAGCAGCTTGTTCTCTTCTTCCGGTGTTATTTCCTGGCCTTTGGCTTTCAGAGAAGCCACCTGGATCTGCAGCAGGGTTTTGGCCGCCTGCTCCCCTCCCATTACGGCTATTTTAGCGCTGGGCCATGCGTAAATAAAACGCGGGCCGTAGGCCTTGCCGCACATTGCATAGTTACCGGCTCCATAGGAGTTACCTACAATAATAGTGATCTTGGGTACAACGGAATTAGCTACTGCATTCACCAGCTTAGCGCCATCCTTAATAATACCGGCATGCTCACTGCGGCTGCCTACCATAAAACCGGTTACATCCTGCAGGAACACCAAGGGAATTTTCTTCTGGTTGCAGTTCATAATAAAACGGGCGGCCTTGTCGGCGCTGTCGTTATAGATCACGCCGCCCATCTGCATTTCACCACGTTTGTTTTTAATGATCTTTCGCTGATTGGCAACAATACCTACGGCCCATCCATCAATGCGGGCATAACCGCATAAAATGCTTTTACCATAATCCTGCTTGTACTGCTCAAATTCAGAATTATCCGTGAGGTGGGCAATCAGATCCAGCATATCGTATGGCTTGGTGCTGTCGGAGGGCAGCACGCTGTATAAGGTGCTGATGTCCCGGGCCGGGGCTACGGAGGCAATGCGATCAAAGCCTGCATTAGCCGGAGCGCCCAGCTTACTCATGATCTTGCGGATATGATCCAGGCATTCTTCATCTGTTTTGAACTTGTAGTCTGCAATGCCGGAGATCTCTGTATGAGTTACTGCGCCACCTAACGTTTCCGCATCAACGGTTTCGCCAATAGCGGCTTTTACCAGGTATGGGCCTGCCAGGAAAATGGAGCCGTTGCCTTCTACCATCAGCACTTCATCGCTCATAATAGGCAGGTACGCACCGCCGGCCACACAGCTGCCCATTACAGCAGCTATCTGCGTAATGCCCATGGCGCTCATGCGGGCGTTGTTATAAAAAATGCGGCCAAAATGTTCTTTATCGGGGAAGATCTCGTCTTGCATGGGCAGGTACACACCGGCGCTATCTACCAGATAAATAATGGGCAGGCGGTTTTCCATGGCTATTTCCTGCAGGCGCAGGTTCTTTTTGCCGGTGAGGGGAAACCAGGCCCCTGCTTTTACCGTCATATCGTTAGCTACGATCATGCACTGGCGGCCGCTTACATAACCTATACCGGCTACGGTACCTGCGGCGGGGCAGCCTCCGTGTTCCGGGTACATTTCATATGCTGCAAAAGCGCCGATCTCTGTAAAAGGCGTGTCCTTATCTGTGAGGTAAGCAATGCGCTCCCGCGGGGTTAGCTTACCTCTTTGCTTTACTTTTTCCAGGTTCTTTTTACCACCTCCCTGCTCAATCACTGCCAGGCGCTGCTTTAAGGTGCTAACGGCCATACGCATGGCATCCTCATTCCGGTTGATCTCCAACTGTTGTTGATCCATAGCTCTGTTTTATTTTGCTAAATGTAACGAAGAATACAGACATGATGAAAAAAGGAAGGATGCCGGAATAATATTTGATGGATCAGCTGAAATAATTGTAAATTTAAAAAGAGGGTCACCTATAAACTGCATGTAACATGTCTCACCTGCAATTCCTGGCGCAATCGCTGCAAAACCTGTATGATGGTACTCCCTGGATAGATGTTATTTATACGGAACACCTGAAGCGGGTAAATGCCCGGCAGTCTGTACAGAACTTTAACGGGTCCAATAACATCTGGCAGCTGGTAAACCATCTTATTTACTGGAACCAGCGGGTACTCCGCTACATCCAGAACGAACAGCCCGAACAGGATGGCGACCTGCCTGATTTTTACCTGCCGGAAAACCACGGGGAAGAAAACTGGCAGGCTACCCAGCACCGCCTGCAACATTCTGTAGAACAGCTGGCGGCCGCTATCCGCGCATTTCCGGAAGATCAGCTATATGAGAACTTTCCCGGTACCAACCAGCCCGCAGCGTATTATTTTCATGGGGTGATTGAGCATGCGGCTTATCATTTAGGGCAGATTGTGTTGCTGGAGAAGTATGCTAATTAAGAATGAATAACTAGTTCATATCGCAGCTCGCTCAATCGGTGCCCCCACATTTCCTGCGGCACTTCTTCTGTTTTAACGAAACCAACCTGCGTGTATAATTTAGCAGCCGTGGTTTGATGGTCGGTGGTAAGCAGGTATACTTTTTTGAATTGCTGCTCGCGGCAAAAGGCCATTGCATCATCTACCAGCTTTTTACCTAAACCAATACCCCGCATATCCGGATGTACCAGCAGCCAGCGCAACTGCGCCAGCTCTTTGGAATGCCCCAGGATGGCCACTGCGCCTACAATTCGGTTCTTATAGGTAGCTATAAATACGCGGTCTTTGGAAGGATGATAGTTTTGCAGGAAGTCGTAGAATGTTTTGCATACATAGGCTTCAAACTCAAGGTTGTAGCCGGTTTCCTTAGCGTATATTTCACCGTGCAAATAAATAAGGTATCCTACATCACCCGGCAATAACCCATGCCGGAAAACAAGATCCGATAACCGGAGCGGCTGCGGCTCAGACAAAACCTGCTGGATGGTTTCCATACTTTCTATTACGGCCTGTTGCTGACCGGCTGCAAGGGGCTGCAGCACATCCAGGATCTGCTGGTTGGAGCGTGCCTCCAGGGTTTGCAGCAGCTTTTTACCTTTAGCGGTAAGCTGTAAATACCAGGTACGCCCGTCTGTAGCGGACTGCCGGCGGCTCATGATCTTATCTCTCTCAAAGGCCTTTAAAATACGGCTCAGGTAACCTCCGTCTATTACCAGGCTTTCTGTAAGATGGCCTGCCGTACAGTTATCTGTATTGCCTATTTCATACAAAACCCGTACTTCTGATAAAGAGAAATTGCTGTCCAGGATGTGCTGATCCAGCAGACCGATCTGCCGGGTATAAAAGCGGTTGAACTGCCGGATGGTTTTAACCTTTTCCATAATGGCTGACATAGATCACTTGAATTGGAAGGCTAAATTAGAGATAATAGTTGACAATGTCAACTAAATTATTTGACTAAGGCAAATATTCAATCGTTCTTCTGTGAATTATCCCCGTGTGATCGTTATTCATCATTTGTGATAGCAATTCTACCCTTTATTTGTAAAACCCATTGACAACATTTAACTTTAAAAGTAATTTATGCAAACACCGGAACAACCATACCAACCCATTGACTGCAATTACTACGACCGCCTGGAAGCCTGGGCCACCCTGCGTACTGTTTGCCGCATCCTGTACCGGGATGAAGATGAACAGCAGCAGGAAGTTTCAGCCATTATTGAAGATGTATATACCGCGCTTAAGGTAGAATATATGCGGCTGGATAACGGGCTGGTAATAAGGCTGGATAAGCTGGTGGCGGTGAATGATATACCCCTGCCGGACCACTGTTAAAACCAACACTTTCTTGTTATACAAAATCCCCGGCAATCACCTATTTTTGACAAAAATCAGGGTGATCCCTTAATGAAATATCTGTTATTCCTTATTCCTGTACTGATCCTGCTTGATCTGTATCTCTGGACCAAATGCACCGCGCTGCTTTCCGCCCCCAGCGATATTTCGGTTTTCCTGGGTGTGCTGCTGATATGCATCACCGCTTTCTCACATTACTTATTGTTCAAACTCCTAAAATCAAAGATCCGACAATGAAAATTAAAGGCATTATCATTACTGTATTGACCGCATTTGTGCTAACCCTGGCCTGTTGCTCATCCTGCACACGTATTGATGCCGGTTACGAAGGCATAAAAGTAAAACAATATGGTACGGGTAAGGGCGTACAGGATATATCCCTGGTAACCGGGCGCGTATGGTATAACCCTTTTACGGAGGACATTCACCAGTTCCCGGTTTTTGTGCAAACTGCAGACTATGAACCGTTCTCGGTGAATGCAAAAGACGGTTCCGTATTCAGCGTAGACCCCACCATTACTTTTAAGGTTATTACCGGCCACTCGCCTGAGATCTTTAAAAAGTACAGGAAAGATATTGGAGAGATCACAAGAACCACTTTATATAATTACGTGCGCAATGCATTCCGCATCCAGTTCAATAAATACTCCACCGACAGTATGATCAGCAACCGGGAAGGTTTTGAAAATGCGGTGCAGACCCAGCTGCTGACAGAACTGAACAAGGAAGGTTTTGACCTGGAACAGCTTACCTCCGGCATTACCTATCCGGAAAGTATTACGCAGGCCATTGATGCTAAAAACCGCGCCGTGCAGCAGGCTATGCAGGTTGAGAATGAGCTGCGCGTAACAGAGGCCAATGCCCGTAAGCTGGTGGTGCAGGCAGAAGCTGAATCAAAGGCCAACCAGCTGCGGCAGCAATCGCTTACACCTTTGCTTATTCAGCAGCAATTCATTGAAAAGTGGGATGGAAAAACGCCGCTGTATGGCAATGCGCCGGTGATGTTTAAGAATGTACAATAAAGATAGATGTGTGCCACACCTTTGAAGTGTGGCACACGTAATTACTCCGCACACGTAGGGCAGCACACAAACGGCACTTCCGTTAATGGCGATGTACGCAGGATCCTGTACTTACCCAGCGCATTCGTTAGCGCATACTGGCTTTGCAGCTGCCGGGATTCAATAGCGGCATATACCTGCGGGTTGTTGGCTGTTAGTTTTTTAATTTCTGGTAATGACAATCCTATATGCTCATACAGGCTGGTGATGTTGCCAAACACTTCTACTGTTAACACACTTAACGGCGAATCTTCCGGCAACCCAAGGCCCAGCAGCAGCGCAGCTATTTCCTTATTTTCCCAGGTGATGGTGGCCGTTTTTACCTGGTCTTTAAAAATAGCGACCAGCGCCCCGGCTACCAGTGAGGCTGTGGTAAAGCTTTGCGCAGCCAGCGGTGTTACTTTCAACGGCGCATCCTGCAGTGCATCATAAGCCTTTAACAGCTTGCGGGAGGTATCCCGGTCCAGGTCAACTACCTTGCCTGCTGCACGTTCCTGGATCACCTGGTCAAGCTTGCGCTGGGTTAAGGGATCTAAGCGCAGGGTATTCACTTCATTCAGCATGGTGAGGTTGGTGAGCAGCACGCCTGCACGCGCAGGTTCATCGGTTTGCTCTACTGTCCAGCGGTTCAGCTCCTGGCGGCCAGCGTTGTACAACAAGCCAAAATCGCGGTCAGGTATTTTCACTACCGGAGGCTGTGATAGCTGCATCAGCTTTTCATCCAGCAAAATATTGCGGTATGCCAGACCATCGGCCTGTTTCACCTGTGCATATAATACAGCATGCATTTGCGTACGGGGCGGGTCGGGCGTTACATCCTTCCCTTTCCACACTGCTTTTGCATAAGGCGCATTTACATATACACGATCCTTATCACGGTCAACATTGCACAGCAAAGTAGGCGCGGGGTGCTGAATGCCGGTTACACGCAATGGGCGGCCGAAGCGGCCCTGGGCAGTGCTCCACAGGTTTTCCTTATTATCTTCCGCGTTACTCCAATGACCGTGGCCCATGCGGAACTCGTAGGTAAAAAAGCCGAACAGCTCCGCACTTTCTGCATGCAGGCCCGGGGGCAGCGGCAGCAGGTAGTGTACCTGGTCATTATCGCTGGCTTTTTCCATGGCCTGCATGGCGCTCAGGCCGGCCATATCATCTGTTTGGTTAGGCGTAATGCTGCGGGTATATTCGGGGTCAATAGGCAGCGGCGGATCTTCTGTTACATCATTGGCAATGCCGATGTTGTTGCTCAGCATCTGGTCCGGCGCGTACTGCAGCAGGCGGCAAAATACCGTATCATGCGGGTCTGCTACCGGTTCTTCCAGCTCAACCCATAAATAACGCTGCCGTGGTTCTGTGGCGCTGTATCTTTCATTTTTACGGTAAGGCGAAAATGCAATACCTACGCTGGCGATCTTCGGTACTTGCGCCGGTATCACAGTTGCGGGCAGGTCCAGCTGTTCCTGCACAAAGGTGGCAGGCGCGCCGTGGTTGGGTTTAAAGTTTGGCGTGATGGTATACGTTACCTGCAGCTCATCCGGGAAGCGCAGCTGCCCGTTGGATTGTTTAAGCGCAGTTTTAGGTTCAATAGCATCAATAAATACCAGCGTGGTGCTGTTGCGGTTCACTATCCCAAACTCGTCCGGGATCAGGGATTCAAAAGAGGCGTAGTGTTTCATCTCTATATCGCCCAATACATCCAGCACTTCAGCCTCCGCTTCTGTATCATGTTTGAACTTCTTTTTACGGCTGATGGTAAAACCTACATCCTGCAGCGCATCCCAGCTCCAGTCGCGGTTAAGGCGGTATACTACACAGCCTATCCAATGGTTAGAGAGATCGCCTTTAGACGAGAATGTTATGCTGCTATGATCCGGCGCCAGGTGGTGGCGGATCTTATTATTACAGCCAAATACCACGCGCTCTCCTTTCCTGCCTACCAGCGTAAGATTGCGGGATACCACGCCCAGCTGCTGCGCCAGGCGCTGCACCATATCCGGCATACGGTCCACACTTTCACGGATAAAGAACAGGGAGGCAATGGTGCCATCGTTCACATAAGGCGGATCGGGCTGCAGGTATATACCCTGTACCGGTGTTACATTGGCTTTGGGCAGCAGCAGGCTGGCTTCTGTGCCGGATTCCTTGTAAAAGCGGAATTGCGTGGTTTTGCCGTAACGGCTGTCCAGATCCGGGTTGGCATCATTAATAAAGCCATAATAAGTGCTGTCGCCTTCACATACACCGCGTACGGTTACGCGTATACGCCTTGCCGTGGGCAGGGGAATATCCGTCATGGCATCAATGGCCGGCTTATTCAGCGTAGCATCATTGAACGGATCATCCAGGTTACCCAGGTTCAGAGAGGCTATATCATGGAAAACAACCGGCAGCGTTAATTCATCGTCAAAGCCGGCAGGAAATGCACGGGTGGTGCGGTATAAGGTTACATAGTTCTCCTCACCGCTGTCGCTTAACAGGTTGTCCAGGCGAAGGGTTTCTACTTCTACCTTCACTTCTGCCTTCACCACATCGGGATCGGCAATAGAAGGCATTTTACTTTCGCCCTGCGCGGCGTTAGATTGTATGAGCAGCTGCACAGGGTCCTGCCCGGCCGCCTGGTATTTACCGGTAAATACTACTGCGGGATAGTTCAGCAGCGGGCGGCGTATATGCAATACCGGGCTGGCATCAAAAGTATGTACCTTAGTAACTTCATCAACAGATTCGTTGAAATAATCAACCTGTGTGCTGATCAGCTGCGCCGGCTTATCAATACGGCAAAGGCCGGGCGCTATGTATCTTTTAAAGAGGCGTTTAGCCGTTGGCGATGCTGCATTGTTAAACAGCTCTTCCCCTATGGCCGGGCCGCCGCCGCTGATATCCTGCATACGTACGCGGAACTCGTAAGTATTGCCATATAAGAGCTTGGCGGCAGTAGCTACTTCATCGAACAAATTATCCGGCGGCACATTTTGCTGCGCTATTATATTGTTATCATCATCTTTTATTACTCCTTGTTCATTCTGGTAAATGAGCACTGCGTCCTGATCTTTCAGCACCAGGCTTTTGCCTATCCAGTTGGTGAAATACATGGGCAGCCAGTAAGCGCCGGCGGTATTGTTGTCCGGCTGGGTAGGAAATACCTGGAAGGGCAGCTCCACCTCTTCATTAGCGGCATTGCCTACTCCGGCGCCGCCTATGCTATAGGATTGCTTGCTTCTCACCAGGTTCAGGCTGTTCCAGGCATCCACGCCTTCCTGTTTAACATCTACCCGGTAGCCGAAAACGCCTAAAGGCGCATCTACTCTTTTGCCCGGCTCCAGCGGGTTCTGGGCCAGCTGGCGAATGTACCAGATCAGGATCTGCTCATCGTCCCAGGCCAGGCGTATGCCTGCATCTTTTACCGGGTGTGCGCCGTCCTGCTGTTCGCTTAGCAGGTTGCTGCTCACGGGTTGTGTTACATGCACGATCTTGGCAAAACCATCGTTGTATTCATTCAGCTCTGCAAAAATTTTGTCCCACTCCCCTTTGGGCTCAGGGTCTACTGCATCAATAGTTTTGCGGTACAGTACCGGGAATAATAGCGGTGCAAATACGGGTCTGGGCGTATCTACCTTCAGCTTGGGAATGCGGGCGGCATAACGTTTTACAAAAGGCCCGTCTGCATCTTCCAGCAAGGCATTCTGAATGGGTACATAGTCGGCATTTACCAGGTCGGCATACAGGTAACAACCTTTTTCAAACAATGCTGCATTATCTTCCACAGATACCTCTGTTTGATAGATCATGCCGCAGGCCCTTGCCAGCAGCGGCTGGCGCAGGATGTGTGCAAACACCTGGCCCCAGCTCAGATCATCTTTAGTAGCCCAGCCGGGTTTCTTTTTGGTGTCCTTCCTGATGGCGCAGTGGTAGCTGTCGTCCGTGCGGGCATTGGGATGGCGGGGACTGGTGAAGTTGAATGATTCCCGGTAGCTTAGCGGCAGGTACTTACGCACGCTGGTTGATTCGGGGATCACTGCTTCTGCTTTATCGGTAGTATTGTCTACGTTAATTTTTGCACCCAGGTCGGCTGCAATGGCTTGCAGCAATACTTTTTTATTGGCCGCTGCTGCAATGGCTACCGGTATTTTCACCGGTATGCGGCCTGCTGCGGTGGCGTTGCTCAAAGGCCATTCATCCAGCCCTTTTACCACGCCTATTTCAAATTGCGGTACCAGGTCGGCAAAGGGTGTGGCATTATCATCCGGGGCCGGTAATCCGGTGGCATAAGGGGTGAACGGGTCCTGGTTCCGGGGGATCAATACAATGTTCAGGGCTAATTTTTTCCCGTCAAATCCCTGGGGAAACACCATTACTGTATATCTTCTCTTAGCTTCCATGTGTGCTGTTTTTGTAATGAATGATTGGGGTGGTCTTATGCGATCTGCCGGTCCTCACCCCAGGTTTTTGAAAAGCTGATATCGATGATGAGGAAAATGCTGATGTCGAGCGCAAAGGTTACCTGTGCGGAGGTTTCTGTTTTATTGCCGGTCTTTTCCACGATGCCTTTGGCTTCTATGCTGATGGTTACGCATACCAGGCCGCCCAGCAGCTCTGCGTTACCGCGGAACAGCATCATAGCGGTGATCACTACCTTATCCTTATCTGCATACATTTCAACGCCTACCATAAAGGTTACGCTGGCATGGCCAACCACCGGCAGGCTTACCACTATCTGCACGCCAAAAGCAAAGGCCAGCGTAAGGTTGGGACCTACCTTGGTATCACAGGCTATCTTTACATCCACAGAGCCCTGGGCAAAGATGGAGCCCACCCCTACAGACATACACATTACACTGAGGCCGCCATGGAATTTCAGGAAAGCGCCTGCTGTGGGCAGCAGCTGCCCGGGATCAGTAGTAACCTTTAATGCTGCATTGAAGTACACGCCTACACCTAAAGAGGCTTCCAGCTTCAGCGGTGTTTGCGCACTGTTATACAACTCGTCTGTTGGCGGGAAGCGCACCAGCGGAATATCTTTGGTGGCTTCAAATTTATACTCCCATATTTCACCGCTGTTGCTCATGGCAATCTTAAGCCCGCGTTTCATGGCTTCTGCATAATTGCCCTGGCTCAGCTGCGCCAGCACTTCCAGGATGTCTACTACCGGCTGCAGCGCATCACTGAACTCTATTTCCGGCACGGGCAGGCCTATGCCGCTATCCCCGCCTTCATAACCACTCTCCTTGTTCTTGCTGGCATCAAAGTTCCCTTTGATGGTGACGAGCTTTTTCATATCGCCCAGGTCCACGATCATGGAGAGGTTGTTTAAACGGCTCTTCCATTGTTTACCCATATCGCTGGCAAAGGAATCCACATCAAAATTCAGCTTACCATCGCCATAGGCGCTATCCGGCTGGGGATGCGTTTTTTTCTTGGTGGTGGCGTAGTGAATGTAAATGCGCAGGGCCTTTGTATCTACCAGCGGTACATCAAAGGGAGGTATATCAAAGTTCATAGCTTTATCCACCAGGCCGTCAATGCCTTTCTGCAGCAGGTTCATGCCCTGATTTATCACGGCTTCGCCTGCTTTTTCCGCTTCTACCTTTAACAGCTCCAGCACCTGTGTGCCCCCGTCTGACAGGGCATTGGTAACAAAGGCCACGGCTGCATTACCGGCGCTGTCTATACCATTCAGCATAGGCATGGCCTTGCCGAAATTATCTATCGCATTGCCGATATTGGGGAAAATACCGTTGCCGGTCATCAGGCGGTAAGCATCTGCAAAAATGGGCGGCGTTTTACTCAGCAGCATTTTTTGCAGCTTGCCATAAGCGGGTGTAAGGAACAATGCTTTTTGTGTGGCCGTGCTTTGCAGGTAACCAAAGTTAATAGTGCTGTTACCCGGTGCACGCAGTATTTCCAGCGGATGCGCAATGCGCAATAACTGGCTGGTTACCACGGCAGGATCCACCACCACATCTTTTTTCCATTTACCGGTACGTATAAGCGGTACCGTGGTGCCGGTGGGCAGCGGCGTTACATCGCCTGTGCCGGCATTATGCGTTATCATGGCCCAGCTGCCGTCTTTCGGCAGGAACACATTGCCGCGTGCGGCTACTACAAATACCTTGTTGCCGCCGGCATCTACAGAGGGGTTCACATCAAAGCGGTTCAGCCGCATCTGCTGATCGCTGTTGTTGATATCCACCACACAATCCAGGTCGCCGCCAATGCTATCGTTCTGCAAAGCCAGCAGCGCCCGCAGCTGGTCTACAGTTAAGGGTTTGCCTGCAGGCGCTACCTGCACATAACCCAATATTTTTTTAGATACTACGCGGTGCTCAATATGTCCCTGTACTACATTTTCTATTTCCACATCCGCATCAAAATATACGCCGCCGCATTTCACGGGTTCGTGCAGGGTATTGCCGGTAGTATTGGTGTAGATCTGGCCTTTGATACCGTTGAGGTAATCGGCGCCATTGGGTATATCATTGGTATCTGTGTATTCTGCTACAGAAGGTGCATCTTTAATGTTGCGCACATTGAACAGGCCTTTGATAATACCGGGATGAAATTCATAAGGCTCATGCTCTGTTACAAAATCATTGGGATTGGTGGTATAAGGGTCTACCCCTTTCTTTTTATAGCGGTATGAGAAATCGAACTTACCATCGCTTTCCGCTTTCCAGCCACTGTCCGTACGGTACACATAACCGGTGCCGGTGCGGAACAGGGTAATGGTGCGCACCACGCGGATGCCCCAGGGGTACAGAATGCTTCTTACCTGGATCACCTCATGGGCCGTACGTCCCAGCATTACATCAAAGCGCGCCTGGCTGGTTTGGGCCATGGCAGCGGAAGGGCTTAACCAGTTGCTGAACATGCTGGCGCCATAACCGGTAATATCCATACGGCTTACGGGCACGCCCCTGGAATCTTTTACCAGGTTAGATAAGCTGAGCACACCGGTGAGGAATTCATTGTTGAAGATTTCCGTTACGCGGTGCCCCAGGTTACTGCCTACCGTGGGCTGACCGACAACATTTAACAGATTATTGAGCTGCACTACATACCCGGGGAACATCGGCGAATCATTGCCCATTTCCGGATCGGTTTTACCAAAGGTGCCGGCTGTCATGCGCAGCTGTATGCCGCCCTGCAGCTTGTAGGTACCATCTGCCTGCTTGCGGAACACAGGCCGTATATTGGCCATATCCGGCTTTTGCGGCTCTATAAAGTGTTTGGATACATAATTGATCGCTTTTAAACCAAATGGCAGCGTAAAGGCGGATACGGTGAAATTCTGCGGGTTGTTCTTAAACTCATCCAGCAAAGAATTTATTACCGGTATGGGCGCTAGTGCTACTGGTTTAGGGTTGTTGTTCCAGATGCGGGTAGGACCGCCATCATCCGGGAAGTACATAAACCCTGCTTCGGGATCCATGGGCAGCTTGGGCGAGGTATTGTCCAGCGGGTTATCCCGGTCCGGCGGCGTAAGGTTAATCACCGGTTCCCAGGCAAATTGCGGCAGCGTAAAGGAACGCACCAGCACACCGGGCGTTTTTACCTGCATGCCTTCTACAATGAACGGGAAACCCGTGTTAGTAGCTACTACTGCGGCTTCATTCACAGCGGCACCGGCAATGCCCGGTGTGCCCGGCACCACGGTACCCGTTCTCACGATGATCATTTGCCCGCTAACGCTGATGCCTAATTGATTTGCGTTGCTGCTCACATCCAGCAGGGCAAAAGGTTCTGCATTCAGGCGGTTGCCTACAATGGCATTGTCCCACAGGTTGCCATAGGTATATCCCTTGTTGGCTTCTGCGATCTGCCCCTGTAAGGCCTGCCCATCCAGCGTGGTATCCAGTGCAGGTTGCTGCTGGTCCGGGATGGCAGCTTTAAAGTCCGGGCGCATGGTTAGCTTTTCCAGGAAAGCGTTATTTTCTGCGCTTGCTTTTTCCAAAGAGGCGGCATTGATCTTTACTGCGGTGCTAACTGCGCCAAAGGATTTCAATGCCCGCGGTGTAACAGTTAGCTTAGTATTACGTGTGAGCGCGGCGCTACGTATATTGGGGTTTACTGCCGGCGTAGGTGTGGGCACTGCTGCCGGGGTACCGGGCAGGTTGATAATATCGCCAGGAGGCAGTGCGCCAAAATGGAAACCGGTATTCACATCATCTGTATCCTGGTTAACAGGGCTATATCTTACGGCGCACAGCAGCATGCTGATGGGCGTGGCGGCCAGGTTGCTGCGTGTGCCGCCCTCCCGGCCAAACAAACGCTCCCAGGTACGCAGGTTGCCCACGTAAGGATCGGGTAAGGTGGGCAGGTAACGGTACAGTACAAACGAAAGGAAAAAGTTGGCGCGGGTTACCTGCTGCCAGGTTTCATTACACTCACCGAATAACAAACACGCATTTACCGGGGATACGGTGAACACGGCATTTTCCAGCGCAATGGCCACGGGCCTTATAACCGGCGCTGCCGTTGCAGTGGCGATGGTGTTATCGGCAATAATGTTATCATCATACAAATAAATTAAACGGCGGGTATCGCTGGCGCCCAGCATCAGCAGCGATGAGCGGGAACGGATATCAAACACCTCTCCATTCACTTTTACCGGCCGGTCTGTTTTAAAATCACTGTTACATACGGTACTCACAAACTCCTGCGCCTGCGGGCTGTTGCTGCTGTAAAAGAAGGGTGAATTAGCGGTGAATGTGAGGTCAACGGAAGAGCGGCGCGGGTGCTGCGCATCTTTCCAGAGGTCCAGGTGCTGCGATGCCCCGGTGATATCGGATAACAGGTCAATGATCACAATAGCGCCCGGCGCACCGGCTATAACAGGCTGGGTTAAACGTACATCTTCGCTCTGCAGGTTGGTCCATACGGCGCGCAGGCCTGCATCACATTGTAGTAACAGGCCGCCGTTGCCTTCTGCTTCCAGGGGATTATTTACATCCAGCACTGCTGCCGGCAGGCTCCAGTAACTATTCAGAACGGGGGCTGTGCCGGAGAAAGTAACAAAGGGACTTTTGCTTGATGTAATGGAAAGCTCTGCTACACTGGCTTTCCAGGGTACCAGTATCTGATGAAAGGTATCGTTATAAATGAGGGCCGGGTTAGGTACCGGCTGGTAATCAAATTTAAGCGAGCTGCCATACAGCTCACATACAGCGCTGCCGATGGTCATGGTGGAAATACGTTTTGTATTGCCGTTCCAGGTAAAATTCCAGGTATCCGGCAGCTGGTATTTAGCTGCACGCGCATCGTTACCAAAGGCGGATGTACCTGCTGCGCCATCATCGGCATCCTGTACCAGCTGCAGGGCAAAGTCCATGCTGGTGCTGGGGTTCAGGGTGATCTTACCATTCTGCAAGATGGGCGCCAGGCTTAGTTTCAGCGTACCGCCTTTCACCTTTACGCCCACAAACCTATCTACCGGCGCAGTGGCGGAAAGCAGCCGTGCATTGATCCACATGCTGCCCGCTACAATGGTATAGTTGCTGGCAGCAGTACCAATAGGTACTACACGGCCTACGGATGCTGAGAACAATAATACCGGCTGTGTGCCCATATATAATGTGATGAGCTTTACTACGCGGTACACATCGATCCATATTTCCCTGCCTTCATTATTGAGGAAAGGGCCCATGGTATCCACGGCTTTTGCGCCTGCAGCCCATTCCGGCACACTACCCGACAGCTGGGCGCTGCGTACGGGTACGCTGCGTACATACACGCGTAAACCATCATCTGTTTGTTGTTGGGATGCCTGTTTGGCAATGGCTGCAATGTTATCAAGACTGGCAGCGCTGATCTTTTCCCGGGCATAAAGATCTGAGTTGGCAAAGAGCTGCTCACTACCGGTATCGTCGCTATGCACCAGGGATGCGGCTATGCGCTGGCGGGCCTGTTGCAATGCTTTTTCCTGCTCCGGTGTAGCAGCATGCAAATGGCCGGTAATGCCTTCCAGCAACGACGTTAATTGGGGTTCCGTCATGGTGTACCTGATTAAAGAAATGGAAAATTTGGGGTATACAGTGTTGGCCTGTCTATTGGGGTAGCAATTCCGAACGTGATTTAAAACTACAAATATTCTGAAGAAAAGAAAAAAATAAATGGAAATCGTGAAATACGCTTACCGGCATTATAAACTTGCTGAAGACCTCTTTCTACACAACTATCACTTCATTATACGGTATGATGCAAACACATAACGGGAACCAGCAGGCGGAAGATCTGTTATACCAAAGGCTGATCGTCAGTGGCAACCAATTAAATCCACGAACTTTCCCGGAAAAATGTTATATTCAGCAACATTCAAACCCAAATTCCATGTGTAAATTTATTATCAGAACTGGTAAGCATCATCAGTTCTTCTTTGATCTGAAAACAGAAACCGGAGACATTATCCTTTCCAGCGAAGCATTCCATACCAAGGCTGCCTGCAATACAGGCATAGAAGCGTTAAAGGCAGTAGCGAGGGACGACAACAAATTTGAGCGAATGAAGTCCGCAGACGACCATTTCTACTTCGTTATAAAAGCCGCGAATGGGAAAGCAATTGCGAAGAGTGTTTTATTCGCCAATCCGGCGGACAGGAATGCTGCGATCACGAGTATTGAAACTGAGGCGTATGATGCGGTTACGATAGAAAAGTAGTGGCGTTCCATGCCACAAAGATCACCTGCAGCATGATCCCACAAAAAAAAGCCCCCGCACTCTTGTGAAGAACGGGGACGAATGTGTACAACTAAAATAAAATGAAAAAAAATGCAATAAAATTAAAAAATGCTTGTCTTGTTTGTTTGTCAAAAGCTGAGGACTTCAGGGATTCGAACCCGTTGAAATAAGGAACCTTTGGGGGTATTTATCACAGCAACCATGCTGTCCTTTTGTAGTGATTCAAAGATACTACATTTATAATTACTCACAACTTTTTTTCGTACAAAACTTTTCCTGATCTTAAAATAACTGCAATGAATGAATGCGGTGTGCGCAGCTCATTTGCAACCTCTTCCGGCGTATAGAATAAGCAGTCCACTCTTGTTACTGAAGAATAGAATGTGCGCCGGATATCCAGTCCCCGCAGGTGTTTAGGCAGGTCGCTATGTTTGATCACCAGTATATCTATATCACTCTTACTGGTTTGCACGCCTTTGGCGTATGACCCGAATAAGTAGATCTTATCCGGATCATAACGCTGTATCAGGCGGTTGGTTATGGTGTCTATAAAGTCATCGATCATATGCTAACTGTTCACCTGGTATTTGATCACGATCAACATTTCTTTGATCTCATCTTCTGTTAATAATTTGTAAGTAGCGGAGGCCGTTTTTCTGATCTTAATTTGCAGCGGAGCCAGTACAGCAGGCGCGGGCAGCGCTTTATCCGCAATGTGCCACTGCTCCCCTGCTACCCTGGCTGCGGTGAGCAGATCGGCATCTGCATCGCCAAACAAAGGTTTCACCTGGATCTTGTATTCATCCATATTATCCATATAACCGTAACAGGTAATATTGCTGATCTTCACATTCAGGCTGCGCGTAAAGAAGGGGAAACGGTCTTTGGTAAGCGCAATGTCCAGCTGCTGATCTGCATTATTCTCCGGATGCAGGAACTTATACCATGCGCTTGCATATTCATGTTTGGCATCCAAAAGCAGATAACCTTCTTTCGGCAATTTGGTCACCACCTGCTGCATCACGGTTTGTTTGAAAGCGTTGCCGCCATCGCGTGACTGGTATTTCAGGTGAATGATCACATCTGCAATGGTATTAAAGTCGAACTGGTTACACTCCTTCGGCATATCCAAACGCCAGGTGCTGATAGCGCCTGCGCCTTCAAAGGGCAGAAAACGTTCGTCGCGGAAGTTCAGCTCAAACAGGCCGCTATCATTCTGCGCACCGCTGGTAGCGATGGATTGAATGGCTGCAAAGTCCTGCACCAGGCTGGCCGGCTGCAGGTCTGTTTTAGTACGGAAGCTATTGGTAAGCAATGTAAGCGTTGCATTAATGCTGGTGTACGGCCCTGTTACACAAGGAATGGAAATGCTTACGGATTTAATGCGCCGCATATAATGACCGGGATAATCCAGGTCAAAGAGCATTTCGGCCAACGGTATTTCGCAGGTGCCTTTGTTCTTCAGGTCTGCCAGCTTTTGCGGGGCCAGGTTAGCCAGTGAAATGTGCTTGGTGATCTCGTACTGACGTTTGTTCTGATCCAGGTAAGCAATGTCCAGACGTTTCAGATCATAGTGCAGCTTTTCGCCTGACAGCAAACCTTTCTTCAAACTGTCCCAGTAACCAAAGCTGATGAAATCAGAATCCTGCAGGCCTAATTCAAAGCGGTAAGCCTTCTCCGCTTTTTTGGCTACTTCATAGGCCATTTTATAGCTCTGGAAATAAGTGGCAGAGATCTGTGTGATCATCCAATCATACAACTGCTGGTTGGTGTATTTACCACGCATGTATTCATCTGTTGCATGTGCATTGCTGATCTGCAGGCCCAGGTTATCCAATTCGCGGGTGGCAATGTTCAGGCGTATTTCGGCTGCGGTGATCTGGCTTTCTATCTGGTTCAGCTCTTTGTTAGCCATATCTATCTGATGCTGCCATTCTTCCCAGCGCCGTTCATGACCGGCCTTAATACCGGCCATGTTAGAAGAGTGCTGACTCATAAGCGACAGGAATGATAACACATCACTGGAAGCTTTTGCAGCCTGCGCCAGGTTTAAGCCGCCAAACTTGAACTTGGCCAGCGGGCTGCCGCCAAAGCCGGATACACCCAGGTCGATATCCGGGATAAGGGCAATGAGCGATGCGGCCAGTTGTACGCCCTGCGCGGCTTCCTGGAAGGTTTGCGCTTCATTCAGCTTATCGATATTCAACTGTTCCTGTGGTAAAACTTTACTGCGGCTGGCAAAATAATCGCGGCGGGCTTCTATGGTTATCTTACTGCGGTTCAGCCCTTCTATCTGCTCTTTCACTTCGCTGATCTGCTGCTTGCGGATGTACTGGTTGGCTTCCAGCACTTTTATTTCCTGTGTAGCACGCAGCAGCGACAGGCCTTCTGCATCTTTCTTTTCCAGTGCGGATAACAGCGCGCTGCCTAATGCTTTTACATCATTACACAGCTCCTGCGCTTTGGATAAGATAATATTGAAACGGTAGATAGGCGCATTCACACCGGCATCTTCCATTACACTGCCCAGGTCAATACCAGCGGCTGCGGCCTTTACCAGCAGGGCCGGATCAATAGGCGGCTGGAATAATGCCAGCTGGCGGAACACGCCTTCTATGTTCAGGCAATGCCTGATCTTATATAAACGGTCGGCTACCTTATCCCAGTAATCCAGCAGCTTATCGTTATGCGGTATGCAAAAATACAAGGTATCCACATCCGGCAGGTTTATCCGCTGCGCATCTACCACGGCGCCGGTTTTATTTACGGGTACAAAGTTCTCTGTTTCTACCAGCGCGTTGGAAAACTCGTCCAGGTTAGGTTCCAGCGATTCGTATGTTTCCTCGAACAAAGGCGCTTTGGATGGAATGATCTTGGGCCGGGGGCCTAACAGCACGGCGGCCATTACATACAGCTGCGTAGCTTCGTTCACAGATTCCATTGAATCCTGGCTGAATAAATTATCCGCCCAGCTCAATAGGTTGTCAATGAACTTCATTACAATGTTCTTCTGGTAAGCTACGGTGCGGTATTGCGCCAGCAGGTGCGGGTTAAACGGATTATCGCGCCATTCATCTATCTGCTTTTCCAGCTCAGAATTGGTTTTGGAGATCTGCAGCATCAGGTTCTCTATCTGCTGCTGATAATATTGTGCAGAAGTAGTTTCGTAGAACGGCCGCGTGATCCAGTAGCGCTGCGGCGTTGGTATTTCGGCATGCGTAACGGGATCGGTATGATAAGTGCCTGCGGGATTAAAGATGTAGTTATACCAGCGGTAGGCTTCATCAAAACGCTGGTTCTGGCTCAACTTATTGGCAATGAAATACGGGATATGGAAGAACAATTCCCAGTTGTAAATGGCGTAAGGGCCGCTCATGTTAAAGTCAACCGTTTCCTTTGGATACAGACCTTTGATGAGCGAAGATGCGCCGTATTCTGTTTTAAAATCAAAACCTGTATTTGCCAATTGGGTAGCGCGGTTCAGGATACCATCTACCCCCAAACCGGCCAGTTTTTGCATGAACAGCTCTACCATCGGATGGTAAAAAGCAAAGCACTCATATCCTACCCTGTATTGCACGGCAGTGCTGCTTACTGGCCTGGTTACCGTGAACTGTGAGCCGTTCTTATAATATACGGTAGGCCTGATGAAGAAGCTGCGCTTACGGTCTTTGAACACAAAAGGATGCAGGGAATCAAACTGGCTGTCCTGGTGGCGGATGACCAGTGAGAAGGGTGTGCGGGAGCTTTTGAATACCACACCATCATCCAGGCGGTTGCCGTCTGCAATTTTTGCTACTACGGGTTGTGTGCCATAGGCATCGTTCACCAGGTCGTTATACTTATGATGCACGCCTGTGGGCAAAATAAAATCCGGCTGCTTAAAGCCACTGGGCAGGGTTTGCACCTGGCGGCCCAGCTCACCGTAAATGTCGGTATTAGCGGTATCTGTTTTAAACAGCTCAAACGTAAGACCGTTAAATACAAATTCGGAAATATGCCGCAGCTGCTTACCGGCGGGCGACTGGTTATCAAACTCCGGCGATACGCTGTAGTATAAATGAAAACGCAGCTCACCTGCATTGTCGTAGTTGGTGGTTTTCAGGTGATAGCTGTAATCCGGGCGGTAGTGGATAGTGGGCAGTATTTCCTTGGATATTTTCTTGGGCTGCCATTTACCATTTTTGAATACCGTCCATGCGATCTGGATCTTCCAGAACTTGTCCGGCTGCGCAGCGGGCAAAGCGCCTGCTGCTGCGGGCGGTATGGTCATGTTGGGTTTGGGCTCGCCCATGAACACGGGCCAGAACACGTGCAGCTTGTTGTTGAACATTACGGGCATAATATGTTCGCCCGTGATGTCGGCATCGATCTTTTCCCAGGCGGTCCAGCGGTCGCCGTTCAGGAACTTGCGCATGTAGTAGTTATGCGGTATTCCTTTGGTACGGCCTACTACATACATAATGCTTTGCGGGCCTTTCTGCTGCTCAAACATACCGCAAATATCCAGGCGGGATACTGCTTCCAGCTTTTCAAGGTAGTTCATGAAAGCTGTTTCCACAGATTCATTGGTGATCTCATTCTGCTGCAGGTCATTTTCCAGCTCCTGGAAAAAGGGTGTTTTATTATCGCGCAGCTCCGGCTCAATCCAGTTCTCAGGGTACAGGAACACTTTGCGGTTAGCTTCCCATATGCGGTAATTCTTCATCCACTTCCACTGGTTCCATTGCGGATCTTTTTCACTGTCGATGATCACTTTGTTACTGGCTTCCAGGTTCATGAAGCCACGCTGCACAAACAGCTGGATGGAGCCATTGGCCTGCACCATACGCGATGTGAGCTGGCATGAGCTCATCTCCACATCCACCAGGTACCAGGCATACAGATCATCTTTTGTTTTCCAGTTATTAGCAGGGGTAGCCAGGTTGGCCAGCATATAGGCGCACAGCGCATCGCGCTTTTGTTCGCGCAGCACATCCTGTATGGGCTGGGTAATGCTTAACCATTGTGTGTTGCTGTACTTAGCTTTCACTGCCAGCTTAATGGCCTGTGCATTGTCCTTATTCAGGTCCTGCGCTTTGGACCATTCTGCCAGCTTATCAGGGCCTACGCCGGTGATCCTTAACCAGCTGAATACTTTATATAAAGTTTGGTAGTAAGCGGGTTTTATGAAATCGGCGTTCACAAATTTCAGTAAGGTGTTCAGCTTTGTAATGGCCGCCTTATCCCAACCGGTAAGCAATGCTAACCCATCCAGCCAGGCCGGCACATCCAGCGGGTTTGCAGTGGCGCCGGAAAGCACCTGTAAAAAGTCCAGCTGGTCCTGCTGGGCAAACAGCTTGTTATAACCTATAATGGTGCTGATGTTAAACAGCTTGTCGATGCCGGTGGTTTGGCCGTCTGCTACCGGCAGGTCGCTCAGCGGCATCAGGTTAAAGGCGGCGGCATTGGCCAGCAGCCATTCCATTTCCCGCACATTTAAACGCAGCTTACTGATCACGAAACCGATCTTGTACAACAGGTACAGCGTTTTGTATACGTCTGCAAAGTTTGCCTTGTTTGTTTCAAACTGGAACTTCTTAGGGTCAGCAGGCAACGGTGCGGTAAGGCGGTCATCGCTCAAAATATCCAGCAGCAGCTTGTTTACGCCGCTCAGCTTTAAGCCGGACAATACCTTCTTCAGCACGGGCACTTCAATGGTGAACCAGTCGGAGATGGATTGTGTGATCTGGTTCTCTACTTTCAGCTTCACGTCTGCAGGCGCGGTACCGGCTAGCTGCGCTTCTGTTTTAATAATGCGTATGCTGTTGCGATAGCCGTTAATGAGGTCTGTGATCACACTGTCTGCAGGCGCTAATGGCGATGCGGGATAATATTTTAGCAGGGTTTGCGCTTCGGGTATACTAATGCCGGTGGCCTGCAATGTTTCAAACTGCTGAATGAACTGCAGGGTGCTATCCGGACTGTCAAATGGTTTTACTACGCCCTGCAGGCTTATAAAGATCAGCAGCTCTTTTACGCTGATGTTCAATGCAGCGGCCAAAGTGCTGTAGCGGTATAAGTGGCTCAGGTTAGCCAGCGACAGCTCGTAAATGGGCGTGTTAGCCGGTGGAATATTCAGCAGCTGCAATATGCTGAACATATCTGCTTCTGTGATGTTCAGTCCTGCCAGGACTACAGAGCGGTTATCTACTGCCTGATCATCTATTTTAGCAACTGCCGGTGTGGCGGTTACTTTCACTACCTCAAAATTCGCGTTCACGGGGTTTAGCACGGCCTTGTTCAGGAACAGCCTTTGATACAAAGCATCCCCCGAGCTGAAGTCGATGTTCTCATAAAATGCCAGCAGCTGATCCACCGGTAATGCCAGGCGTTTCTTCAGCGCATCAAACAGGCGCAGGTTATGCAGGAAGTTTATGTTCAGCGCACCGGCGCCTACCTTGGCGCACTGGATGGCCTTATCCACCTCCCACATGGCCCAGCCCAGCTTTTTCACCAGGCGCAGCACTTTATTGATAATGCTTAAAGTAGCAACATCCGTATCATTTTTTACAATGGTTTTTATGGTATGTACCTGTGTATTACAGGTACCTCCATCATCAATGGTAATGAGCTGGCCCCCATTTACGGTACGCATGTTCAACAGCGCTAACATTTCCTCATAGGAAAGGCCGGTGCGGTCCAGGAAAGCGCGTACATTATTCATGCTGGTAAGGGTGGCGGTGCCCCATATTTTCTTTTGCAGGGATAAGGCATCTACCACCGGTGTAATGGCGGCGTCATTCACCACCAGGTCTGCCGACATGCCTGGCCAGCCAAACCAGGCGGCTGCCATTTGCTTTTTCCAGGCGTCTTCATTCAGCGGGTTATTCACCGGCTTAAAAGTTTCTATAAGCGCAGAACGGGAGATCTGCAGGTGATCCAGGTAAGCCCTGCCCTCCTCTTCCCACAGGTGAAAAGGCAGCTCAAAGGGTATGCCCGTTGCCGTTAGCGGGTTGGCCAGCTTATCATATGCTGCGGGTATTACGTTAGCGGGGTTGGCGCGCAGCTCTTCCTGGGTACCTATGGTCTGAAAACCGCCTGCTACACCGGCTACTGCGCTTTCCAGAATTTCATTCACCACGTCAATGTAAGGTAATGGGGTGTTGGTGTTATCGCAGTTCAGCTTCAGCTTGGCTATATCCGGCCTGCGTGCCAGCAGCACATCGCGTACAGGTTTATTATCGGTTGTATTGCGCTCTTTCAGGAACTGCAGCAGGTCAACCATATAGGCTGCAGGACTGTATACGGAGCGGCAATGCGCACACTCACAAAAATCATTGGAGCCGAACAGCTTTTCCAGGTTCGGAAAATTTACCAGCTTATCTTTTAGCTGGTCTTTGGCTGCATCCAGGAAATTGCCTACTGCAGCGGGGTTCACCACATTAAAGGCATAGTTCAGCTGTGAGAACAACGCTACGGAGCCGGCATAGCTTTTTTCAGATATTTCAAATACGCGGGCTGCTTCAGTGGCAGTGAGCTTACCGGTGGTATCCTCCCCTTCAGTGCCCTTGATCACATAACGGTCCATGAACACGGTGCGGCCCATGCGGTAGATCTGTTTGGCGCTGTGAATATTATCATGCAGCAGTATTTTCAGCGTGTCTTTATTATCGGTGAGGCGCAGCACACGTTGCAGCTGTTTCAGCGGAATGCGCAGCACCGCAGGGTCCAGGCCATTGAGCTTTTCTTTATTGGCCGGGTCAGTGAGATAGTTATCTATGTTTGTTTTCTTCAGGTCAAAGTCGGGGTTAGCGACCAGGAACTTGGCGGTTTCCTCCCGGTTAGGGATGTTAAAGTCGGCTTCATCTGCCAGCTTTTTAGCGATGCCTGCCGTGAGGTAAGCGGCATCAAAATTACTGTCTATGATGGTAGCATAAATGTTGATGGCTTCTGCATCTGTCATTTGCCCATCTTTGATATTATCCGGGAAGCCGGGGCTGCCGGGCGGCTGGTGTACTTTGGTAATAAGGGCTACCCAATCTTTCAGCAGGAACTTTGCAAAATCTCCGATCTGCATTTTAGGATCGGCATCCAGCTGGGCCTTGATGGCTGTTAATACCGGCGGATGGTTCTTTACCAGGGAACCTATTTCCAGCGTGGTGCGCACGCTTTTTATTTCCTCCGGGGTCAGCATTTTCTTTACTTCCTCCTTCTCCCAGAAAAGGGATAATGCTGCATCGTGCTTAGTGAGCAAACCGGCCAGGGGCTGCTGTTTTGCGGCCGGCAGCTTGGCTATGTCCAGTAAGGTTTTTAAAGATGTTTTACCTACTATGAAGGGTATGTTCAGCGCTTCTGCTGTTTCCAGGTCCTGCAGCTGTTTTACGAAATCAGCTATCTGCGCATCGATCACTGCATCCACCGTTAGCTTGGTGCCGGGCGGTACTACGCGGGATACGGGGAAGCTGTTAATGTCCACCGCAGCGCGTAATGTTTTCTGCTGCATTTCCGGCGAAATGGATAGTATACGGAAATAAATGAAATCCGTTACGGCCTGCAGCCCGGCTACCTTGCTTTCTGCCAGCAGGTCGGCCGGCATATCACCCGGCTGTTTTTGCCGCAGGAAGCCAAAGATCACTTTTGCGGGTACTTTTTTAGCGGCTTCTATTTTATGGGCAATGACCAGGAACAGGAGCTTTTGTGTGGTGATGGAGGATGCGCCTGAAAGGAACAGGATATCCTTTTCAAACGCGGCAGGGTCCTGCCCTGTGCCCAGGGAAGCAATGGCTTTATCTTTACCGATCTTGTTCTGCAAAATATCTACCCAGGATTCAAATTCAGAGCGGCCCAGGTATTTACCGCCGCCATATACCACGTTCTGTTCCAGCTCCAGGCTTACTGCAAAAATGGTAGGTGTTTCATATGGCACGCCTGCGGGATTGGTTACCACTATCACGATATCCACCCTTTCGCCGGCGGGTTTATAGGTAACCTGGTAGGCGCCATCTGCCGCGGTGGTGGCTGCTCCCAGGCTGGTGCGCGCGGTAAAGGTCACTTTAAATACCTCTACCTTATAACCTACGGCGGGCTTGCTGTTCTCATCACTTATCTTTCCCTTGATCACAGCATCCTGCACTACATCGCCGGCAGCTACGGCATTGCGGATAGCCGTGGCCGTTGCATCATCCATCTTACCGGTTGGCTTAAGGCCATACTTCTTTTGTATGGTGGTGATCTTGGCTATAGTATCGGGGCCAAAGGTACCGGACTTATATTCTTTGGGGTGGATGACCAGCCCCAGCTTGTTCATTTGCTTGTGCAGTGATGTAACCGGTTGCCCACGGAAGCCTTTTTGAAGGTTAACAGGATTAGCCATAATAATCTTTTTTGGGGTTTATGGAATTGTGGTTTTTTACATGTTTTAAAAATGCCCTACGGCTGATAGTCCTACCTGGCTCTTACTGAAGTCAGAGAAATTAGGCACAAAGCCGACGGCAAAGTGGCTCAGCTGTCCCTGGCGGAAACTAAAGAAAGAGTATCCTACCATTGGGCCGCTGGGCGCTTCTATATCAGACGGTAATTTCAGCTGCTGGCTCATAATGGGCGGTATGGGCGACGGATCCTTGAGCTTATCCACTCCCGGCATATATGATAATCCAAACACATGACCGCGTGCAGAGAAACCGCCGGTTGAGCTGGCGCTGAAACCACCCCATGCATAAGTTAATGGGGGTACGTAGCCCCATACGGTGCCGCCTATATCATAACCGGAGCCGGATGCTGTGCCCGTAGCGCTTACCTTCAGGGAGGGGATGCCAAATAAACGCAGCTGCCCCTGGCCGGTGAAGTAGCCGGTGCCATCCAGCAGCGTACCTTTTACGCCTGCGCCAAACTGCACCATCCACAGTGCGTTCAGGTCCAGGTTGGCGCTGAAAGTACCATTCCCTCCGGGCTGCAGCTTTGCATCGGCATTCAGCTTCAGCTTGGCCAGGTTGCCCACGGAGGCAAAGCTGGAATCCAGCTGCAGGTGGCCGCCCCATAATTTAAGATCAGTGGTGCCGGTGGCCAGTGTAAAAGAGCCGGCAGAAATATTTGTAAGGAAGTGCAGATTACCACGGCCGGTGTACAATACCTGGCCGGCAATGGCCTCCGGATCGCCGGAAGCCAGCTGCCCCTGGTCTTTTACATATAAGGAGCCTTTTCCGTAAGTGCCTACCCATAAGCCGCTGCCCACGGTGCCAAAGGTTAGGAATCCACGGCCCTCAACGTTTGCCACGCCTTCCCCGAAATTGCTTACCTGCGCATCTCCCAGCACAGAGCCGGTAGTGCTTAGCTTAAGAGGTGGTAAGGTGAGCAGAAAACCCGTACGCCCGTGAACGTTAGTTATGCCCGGTTCCGGACTGTCTGAAGAAGAGGTAGATAATAAGCGGGTGCCCCGTAAAGGTCCCAGCTTAAAAGTATTATCCTCCTTTTTTGGCGGCGTGGCGGTAGTAGCAGGATCTGTTCCCTGCGGATCATGCAGCATAATGGGATTATTGCGGCAGTAGCGGTACAGGTTACCACCATCTACCATCCCGGCAGGATCAGTGGCCGTCCAGCGGGCCAGCCAGGGCGCATAATAACGCGCGCCATGGTAATACAGGCCGCTTTCCTCATCGCGCTCCTTACCGCTGTAACGGTACCGTTTAGGCGTTTCTGTGTTATTGCGGGCTGCATGGTATGCTGTGCTGCCAAAAGGATAATATTCTTCGTAAGTGATAATGGCAGGACTGGCAGCGCCATCCAGCTCCAGGCAGGCGGTTTCCAGGTGGTTGGCATACTGGTAACGCAGCAGGTCCTTCAGGCCCGGATCATTGCCCTGGGTGCGGGTTTCTGCAATGGCAATACGTTTTTTATCGTCCATGATGTGCAGGGTTTCCCTTTCCAGGGTGATAACATTATTCTGCTTTTCGCGGTACACTTCGTAGCTGCCAATGTAGATGCGTTCTTTTACCTGGCCGTTGTTCTCAATTATTTTGCGCACCCGCTGCCCGGAAGCATCGTATACGTAATACGCAATACCGCCGCCGCCCAGGTTTACGGTTTGCAGCTGGTCTGCAAAGTTCCAGGTAAGGTTAAAGCTTCCGTTCTGCAGGTTGCGCATATTGCCATGCTCATCATACAGGTAATCCGTGGGCGGCGTATTGTTCACTGTGCTATGCAACAATTGGTTATTGGTGGCCTTGTATTCAAAAGTGCGGGTCCAGCGCAGCTGGAACTGGCCGTTGCCGGATTGATGTTTCATGCTAAGCATATTGCCGGCATCATCGTACGTATAGCTTTGAATATAGCGCTGGGTTGCATTGGCATTCCCATTCGGCAAAGGCTGTATGTTATTATCAAACTGGCCGGGGAATGGCTGTGCAGCCTGCTCACGGCCCATGGCTTTTATGAGGCGGTAAGTAGCATCGTACACATATTGCAGGTGCGGTTCCACCACGGCATTGTTAAAATAAAAAGTGGGCTGGGCATTGTCCAGCAAAGCGGTTACGTTGCCTGTGGGATCGTAGGTATAACGCAGGTCCTGCAGAATATCCGCGCCGGCATTGCGGGTGGTGAGCATCCGCATCAGGCGGTAGGTTTGCGGGTTGTACTCATAACGGGTAGCAGAGTTGTTATCATACACAATTGTTTCCCGCTGCCCTTTTGCATTATAGGTGATGTTCTTTACAAACTCAATGGTTTCATTGCGGCGTACCAGCAGCACCTTCATTTTTTGCAGCAGGCCGCCTGCATCGTAAGCGGGTGTGCTTTTGCTGCCATCTGCATGCGTGATCTGTGTGGGCCTGCCCAGAGCGTCATAGCTGAATGCCTGTGCAAATCCCTGGCTTTCCAGTAAGGTTTCCGGCTGGGGTGTATTCCAGCTTACTACCTGTTTATACTCTTTGGCCAGCAGCTGCAAGGTGGCCAGCGGCGCACCTTTGAAATCATAGCTATCGGTTTGTACGGAGCCGGATTGATCCAGGTGCCGGAAGGTTTTTCCGCGCAGGTTACGCTGCTTATCATCCGGCTGGCCTTCACCATATACGGTAAGGCTTACCTGTTTTTCCGGGACGTTTTGCGTTACATCTTCCAGCAGCCATTGTTTCAGCGGGCGCTGTAAAGCATCGTATTCTACCCGCATGCGGTGTTTGCGGTCGTCCCAGCCATATGCTTCTTTTGCTGCTGCGTTGCTGAATGTCCAGCGGCGGCCGGCTTCCATGTTCTTTTGATAGAGCTTTTTGCCCAGCATATCATAGGCATAATCTACTACGGTATTGCCACGGGCATCAATATGCTGCAGCTCCTGCCCTTCTATATCCAGTATTACACGGGTAATATGAAAGCCTTGCTGCTCCTGGTTATTATCGTCCAGGAACTTATTATGCCCAATGGTGTAAAAGGGATGGCCCAGGTTATCAATGTACACCTGCAAGGGTGTATGATCGTGTATGGCTGCCTGCTGTGCTGCGGCCTGCTCCTGTATGCCCATAGCGCCACCCAGGCGTTGGGTATACCAGGTGCTGGCTTTTACATTATCATTTACATCAAAGGTTTGCTGCTGCCAGGTATCAAATACCACAGTAGAGAAAGTACCATCCGGCATGTCCGTTCTTATAACACGCCCTAAAGGATCATAGTGCAGCACGGGCGAGAACCCGATCTCCACCAGCGCCTGCGCGCTTTCATAAAGATGTGTTACTGCAAAATAGGGTTCATATTGTTTAACGGCTTTGCCTTTGTTATTAAAAAGAGTTCTGCCATTGCCTACCCAGCGGGGATTCACATTTTGCACTAATTCCTTTTGCGCGGTGGCCAGGTTCAGCTGCCAGGCATCGCCGGCTGCGGCCTGCACTTTTTTCATTACCTCCTGCCCCATGCCGCCGGTATAGGTAAAGCTGTATTGCAAAGGACTATTGGCATTTTGCTTATGATGCAGTTCCCGCACAATCGTGGCCACAGCACAGGGTTGTGCGCCGGCGGTATTGCGGTAGCGGTCTGTATCATATATAAAACGGCTGCTGGCATGCTGTAACAATGCTGCGCCATTCGCAAGTGGGTCCGTAAAAAACGCAGCCACAGCGGGGGCCGGCAGGTCTGTTACAAAAGCATCCAGGTCATCTGCTTCACTACCTTTTCCTTTTACTGCCAAACCGGCTACCCAGCCGTGGATATTGAAGCAGGCTTCCGTAATATTATCGTTGCTGTCTTTGAGGATGCGGGGTTGCAGCACCCGGAAATCGAACGCGGTAACGGCCGTAACATTCGTGACGGCATCGGTCATACTGCCTACCAGCAAATGATAGTTGCCGTAATACTGCACTGTTGTTTTATTCCCGAAAACATCCACATACTTTTCCGGCAGGTAAAAATGCTGGGGCGCATTGGCTGCATATTCCACGGTGCCGGAAGGCGCCCACCATTCATTGTCGGCATCCGTATCAGGAAAAAGGTTGCTGATCTTAAGCTCATTGCTGCGTATATACTTAGCTGTTAGCAGCATGCTCTCATCTACCTTATTATCCGGTGTGTTATATACTTGGGTAACCAGTTCGCCCGTTAAGGCCAGCTGGTAGCCGGTATGCGGCAATCCCAGGCTTTCCTGCGTACCGTTGGGCAAGGGTCCGCTGAGGTCATCTTTACAATACAGCACACGCGCATGTTTGAGCAACCTTTTGGCGGGCGCATTGCCCGGTGTTTGCTCATAAGACAGCAAAGCTGCCGTGGCAAAGGCCTGGCGCATGGCTGCTACCTGGAAGTAAGTTTGTGCTGCTGTAATACCTGTTAATTCGTACAAACGGGTACCGGCTGTTGCCCGCAGGCGGTAAGCGGTATCCGTGATCACATCATTGGTAAAAGTGTTTTGCGCATAGCTGATACGCACTTTGCTTTGGGCATTCCATACTTCATCCGGCAGCCCATCAGGCCGTGTTTTACGGCCATAGCTTACCGTGGCTGCTTCCAGCACATTGCCCAATTCATCTATCACAGTATTCAGCACATGCTGCACACGTACCTCAGCGGGATTACGCTCGTAATGAAAAGTAATGGCTTCACTTTCATGTACCAGGAAGGCGGCAAACGGCTGCTGCCTGCGGGGCTGCAGCAGCTTAATGTGGCAGTTATGTGTGGCTGCCTGGTAAGGCACTTTTTCCTGCGGCGTACCATCCAGCGCAAATGTTTCCTGCCGCAATACCATGCCTTTGCAGGCACGCAAGGCTTCGCGCAGCTCTTCGGGCGAAAGGCCATCCGGCAGCAAGGCATCGGGCAAAGTGTGTTCCAGGGCTGCGGCGCCAGGCCAGTATTCATTTGCATAAGCGGTTAGTAAGCGCTGCCGGTCAAGGAAAGCGCCGGTATGGAACCAGGTGCGGGTAAGCACCGGCGGCTGGTGCAGGTCCTGCTCTACAATGTTGGAAGCGTCCTTTCTTACCCAGTGCTCAAACTGTTCCGTATCCTGCTGATCTACCCGGCCAAAACCGCGGAACTCCCTTTCCGCATGATCGTAATAGCCGTGGTGATAGCTGTAGGTATTGGTGAATACTACTTTAGTGATCTTATCCTGCACGGTTACCCTGCTCACGCACTGCACCGGGAAGGGTAAACGCGTGATCCAGGGCTGGCCGGCAGCTTTATCCTGCAGGTAAAAGGCTGCAGCGCTTTTATACTCAATGAGGGTTTCCTTGCCTAAATTATTTTTAATGCCGTACAGGATATGCGGTTTTTTTCCGCCCATCAGGTCAATATAACGCATAGGGCTATCCGCAAATCCGGGTAAAGGCGATGACCATACAATACAGGCCGTACCATTGCCCAGCAGGTCTGCTACTGAGAGCTGGCTGGGCTGCGCGGTAACCGGGAAGGGATCTATATTACACACGTTGCTCCATGCATTGCCACCCAGGTTTAACCAGGCGCGGAAACGGTTTTGCCCCAGGTATAAAATGTCTGTGGCGCCGGTGCCGCTGATATCTGCCAGCTGTAAATAGGCGGGGTTAAATTGCGCTGTGCTGTCAAACAGTGGTGCATTGTGCATATTCACCTTGGCGCCAAAACGGCCATAGCCCAGGTTGGGCCAGTAACAGATCTCCCCGTTGCGGATACGTACAATATCCGTTAACCCATCGCCACACATATCTGCCAGGAAAATACTTTGTGTTTCATCGGCAAACAGGATGGCCGGCCCCTGCTCCTCATCAAAAGATTTAGGCGCCAGCTCCGGCGCATCATAGCCCTGCGTACCCAGTGAGGGATACCAGGTAAAAACATTCTCTTCCGACATGAGCAGCTCCGCACGCCCGTCGCCATTGAGGTCCAGCATTTTCAGGTTGGGATCAGCCAGGTCTATGTTCGGGATGTGCTCAAAACTTTTAAAAGGCCGCCAGTCGTTATCATCATCCAGCTCAAAATATCCCTGCAGGCCGGGCGACTGCACTACTACCTGCTTGTTGCCATTGGCATCCAGGTCCTGCAGCTGTAAGGTGCCGTTGGAAAAGCCCATCACGGAAGGTTTAGGCGCTACGGCACGGGCGTTTGTGAATGTGCCGTTGCCCAGGTTGTACTTGTAATACCAGGCCCCTGCCTGCTCTGTTAAGATGCCTGCAATGCCTTCCCCATAAAGGTCTACCCAGCGGTAATCGCGGCTCAGGCCAACGGGGTCGTTAATAATATTTTCTTTGGTAATGCTTTTTACTTCTTTATTCCAGCTCAAAGGCTGGTACGCAAATTCCAGCGGTGGTAATGAAGCGGCGCGGTACGTATTGCCTTCCTTTACATAGCTGGTTTGCGTAATGGCTGTGAGGTAGGCTACTTCCAGGGGCTGCGGTGTATCATCCGCTGTTTGATACACCAGGTCCAGGGATTTTACCAGGTAAGGTACACGCGTATCATTATCTGCCAGGCCAAATTCACGGTTCGTAAAATGGTGGAATAACATTACGCGTTTGCACAGGCGGTGTGTGCGGATCTCAAAACCGGCGCGGTAGTCGGAGAACGCATCTGCGCGGGCAGTCCAAGGCTGGCTTTCCGTAAGCTCATTGGTGGTATGCTCGCCGTAATCAAATAATAACTGAAACAGGAACTCAGCTTCCGGCAGCGGAATTTCCGGCGCGTAAGGCTGTTCCGCAGCTGCATAATACGGCGTTAGATTCCCGTACCGCACCGTTTTCAGATAGTTGTTGGTAGCGGCAGCACGGCCGTTCAGGCGGTTCTTTTCATAGAGCGTGGGTACTACATTATCAGTATTCTCTGTTTTGTAGGTGAACAGGATGCAGTTACCTTTATCATCAAAGCTGATCTCCGGCAGCCATTTGAAAATGCGGGTTGCATCTTCCGGATCTGTGATGCGGTGCGATGGGCTGAGGCCAAAGAAGGTAACCACGTTATCTTTAGTGGTAACTTTCCAGTAACAGCTGCCGGTAGGCAGGTGTATGATCTTTTCTATACGGGCATTATCACCCTCAATGCGGGGGCGGTAGCGCTTTACACGGAAATCATCCACGGTTTTTTGTTCCGGTGTCCAGGTATTGCCGGCGGCCTTCAGATAAGGCACCAGGTCCTCCTGGCCGCTGAACATGAACACATCGCTTTCCTGCGCATCATTATAGCGGGGCAATTGCTTATCTGTTCTGCGTTGTATAGCGGGATACTGCAGCGCCCAGCCAATGCCAAAGATGCTGTTGCCGGTACCGCTGTTATAACCTAATGACAAAGCGGGCTGAAACCCTCCCCTGCCGGGTGCTACCGGTAATGGTACAGAAAAAGCCAGCGTGCCGTTAGCAGTATTCACGGAAAACTTTTCATCAATACTTTTGATGGCACCTCCGCCTTTAGGCAAAGAAATTTGCGGCGCTGTTAATTTATCAAGCGTGGGGATGCCGCCGGAAGCGGATCTATTCTCTGGTGTAGCCGTTGCTTTTGATGGGGGTTCAGTTCCTGCAAAAGCTGACGTGGCAAAGGTTTTTCCTTCTTTCATTTTGGGGTTACAGCATTTGGGGTTCGTCAATATATTTTTACTGAACTATTACGAAGGTAAAAAATTGTGGAAAAAACGAGCATTTATTTTTCCTAACGGTAGGGATAAGGGGGAAAATGGGTGGGATTGGGGAATGAATGGTTAATATAGTCGATGGTCCATGGTCCATTGCGTTGTGCATGGGATGGATGGTGCAATATGTTTGCAGGTGTATGTCAGCAGGAAAAAAATGAGCCGGATAATAATGTTATCCGGCTCATGATGTATAAGACCTTGTTAAGTTTATGATTTTTTGTAGATGATACGGTAGATGGTTCCTTTTGTATCATCAGAAATGTACAAAGAGCCATCCGGACCTTGCGCCAGGCCACAGGGGCGGTGCTTGGCATCGCCGGGAGAAACTACTTTATCTGTTCCGGCAAAGCCATCTGCAAACACTTCAAAATTACCGGTTGGTTTGCCGCCTTCAAAAGGAACAAACACTACATAGTAACCCTGCTGGTTTTCGGGAGAGCGGTTCCAGGAGCCATGGAAAGCAATGAAAGCGCCGTTCTTATATTTTGCAGGGAACATGTCGCCGGTATAGAACAGCAGCCCGTTAGGCGCCATGTGTGCAGGGAAAGCGATCTGCGGATCTTCTGCATTTTCACCGGCTGTTTTTTTACCATCGCCGCCGAATTCAGGGGCCAGTATTTTCTTCTTTTGCTCCTGGTCGTAATAGATGTAAGGCCAGCCGCAGTCTACCCCTTCTTTCAAGCGGTACATACATTCAGCAGGCAGGTTAGCGGATTGTGCTTCCGTGAACAGCTTGGGCCACATATCATGCAGCTGGTCGCGGCCGTGCTGCATTACGAACAGTGCGTTCTGATCCTGGTTCCAGTCCAGCCCTACTACGTTGCGCAAGCCGGTGGCATAACGTTTACCGGTGCCGTAGGTTTGGTTCTGCTGATCGGCTTTGAACTGCCAGATACCGCCTGCAGAATCCAGGATGGGGCAAGGTTTCATGCCTTTGGAGCCGGCGGTGCGGTCTTTTTCCTGGCAGGCATTGGAATACGCGCCAATGTTCACATAAATATTGCCATTGTTATCCAGCACAATGGATTTGCTTTCGTGCTGGTGACGGTCAATTAAACCGCCAATGATCTTTTCCGGCTGATCGGGGTTGGTTACATGGCTGCTGTCATCCAGCTTATAACGGAACACGGCTGTATCTGAAGAGGCGTATAAATAGCCGTTCTTAAGGGTAATACCGGTGCCGCCGTAATCGCCAAAAGCGGTTTGCTCGTCGGCCTTGCCGTCGCCATTAGCGTCGTGCAGGCGAACGATGCCTTTACCATCTTTTAAGCTGTTCAGCTTTACATAAATATCGCCCTGGGGCGTTACTACCAGGTGGCGTGCTTTACCCAGGCTGTCAGCTACCTTAATAGCGCCGAAACCAGCGGGTAGCTTTAAACCTACATTGTCTGCATCAGGTGTTAATTCAACCTGGGCAGTGGTATCCTTACCGGAACCTTCCCCACCCTGATGCCCACACGAAGTAAGCAAAACGGTACCGGCCAATGATACCAGTACCAGCCTTAAGCATGTTTTCTTCATAAGATATTTGATTATGGAAATGAGACTTCAAATTAAGCTGATTTTTCCGTTTTTAAAAGTCTATGGTCGATGGTCCATAGTCCATTGCCTGCTGCGCAGCCTACTGTAGTACAAGAATAGGCTATAAAGGCGGCTTTATAGCCGGTAGCTACTAATTATTTAAATAGTAATGTCCTGCGGGGGGAGCAGGACATTACAGAGTATTACAACTGATGGATGGAAATAAAGTCCATGGTCAATGGTCCATAATCCATAGCATACTGCGCAGTATCTGTTATTACGCTCCGGGCAATGGACTATGGACCATCGACTATGGACTACTAGTAGCCAGGATTCTGCACCAGCTTACTATTCCGGTTTATTTCATCGCGCTGGATAGGCATAAAATACATTTTATCCAGCCACAGGCGCTTTTCTGCTTCCATGGTGATGGGTGTGTATACGTAGTTATAATTTGTGGGGTCATAACGGTACACCGTGATCTTACTGCCGGGTTTTAAAGTGGCGGTAATATTAATGCCTTTCAAAGGCCGGCCCACGGTGTTCTGCGGGATCATCCAGCGGCGCACATCGTAAAAACGCTGCTCTTCAAAAGCCATTTCTACTTCGCGCTCATGGCGGTAACGGTTGCGCAGCTCATCGCCGGAGGCGGTGATATCCGGCATGGCGGCACGCCTGCGGATCATGTTCAGGTAGGTGCGCGCTTCTGCATCCTGGTGCAGCTCAATACAGGCTTCCACGTAGTTCAGGAGCACTTCTGTATAGCGGAAGAACGGATAAGGTACTTCCTGGTTATAGAATTGTGCATCTACCGTGGTATCAATAAACTTTTTAAAGTAGTAACCTGTAAAGGAGCCGTTCCAGTCTTCCACGGGTCCGGAGCGGGTATCCAGTCCGGGGTTGGGTACAACCTGGGTGCCGTTCCATACTTCGTAGCGGCCGGTTTGCGCCTGGTTGAACGGATCTTTGGCCTGCACATCTGCCGGACGTTTGCGCCAGTGTGAGCCATCGTAGATGATGGTGGCATAAAAACGCGGATCGCGGTTCTGGTAAGGATTAGCCTTATGTGCTGCATTGCTCCAGTCGAACGGAGTGCCATCATTCATTTCATAATCATCTACCAGCAATTGCGTGGGCGTGTTGCCGGCCCAGTTATGATAGCCATTCAAACCGTTGTACAATCCAACGTTGCCGCCTGGTTCATCTTTATCATTTTTAAAGTAACGGGAAAAAATGCTTTCACTGTTATCTTTCAGGAACATGCCCTGGATGTTGGCGGTAGCCTCTTCCCTGCTGGCAGGGTCCGGGCTTTGCAGCGCATACATATTGCGGTCAATGAGCGCTTTGGCGGCGTCTTTGGCTCTTTGCCAGCGCGCGGTACGGTCGCCGCTTACATAACCCAGCAGCTCAGGCTGGGCAAAGCCTGCAATAGTGGTGGCTTTGCTTTTAGCTGTAGGTATATCATGCAGATCGCTGGCAGCGTAGATCAGGATACGTGATTTAAGCGCCAGGGCTCCGCCTTCTGTGGCACGGCCCTTTACGGTGATGCCTTCTTTTCCTTTCAGGAAATAGGCGGCGGAATCACAATCCTTTACTATAAAGTTTACGCATTCTTCAAAGGTGCTGCGGGCAATAGTATAGTCTGTCTGGCCCAGCTTGTATACTTCCGTTACCAGCGGTACTGCGCCATAACCACGCACCAGCTGGTGATAGAAATAGGCGCGCAGAAAATAAGTTTCCCCCTTTAGCCGGTCTTTTACGCTGGGATCATCAAATGGTACGTCGGCTATTTTACTAAAGAATTTATTACATGCCCTGATCCTTTTATACATTTCATCCCACTTCATGGTGCTGCGGTTGGTTACGTATTCCGCATCGGTTGGGCTAATAGTGGCTTCCACCATGTTCTTCATACCATAACCATGGGTGAACATCGTTTCATCTGTGGCAGATGCCAGCATGGTTTCCAGGAAACCGCCGCTGCTTAAGCCGTTATAAATATCGTTCACAAATGCTTCTGTTAAACCGGGATCGCTGAACACGAGGTCTTCTGCGGCTTCGTCCCGGGGCTGGGTGTTCAGGAAATCCTTGTTACACGCGGTTATCATCAATCCTGCCACTAAGGCCACCCCCATGTATATACGTTTCATTATGTGCTGCATACTGTTAATCTTTAAAATGTTAATGAAAACCCTGCATTGATCACTCTTGACTGCGGATAGTACTGCCCGTTACCATTAATGGATTCCGGATCCAGTATCTTCAGCTTGTCTACCGTAAACAGGTTCAAACAGTTCACATATACCCGCAGGGAGCTGATGCCCACACGTCTTTTCACCAGGTCGGACAGATTATAACCCAGCTCCACGTTCTTCAGGCGTATGTAATTAGTGCTGCGGAACCAGTAGGTATTGCCGGTGGCCCAATAGGTATCATTACGGTCGTTCACGCGCGGATCCACACTGCTGGGATTATCCGGGCTCCAGCGGTGATCAAAGTAATCTTTGGTGAAGTTGCCGATCTCGCCGGATTCTGTATTGATGTGGATAGCCCCGCCGGTAGCGCCTTGCACCAGCAAAGAGAAATCGAAGTTCTTAAACTGCAGGTTGGCATTTAAACCGCCGGTAAAAGTAGGCTGGCTGTTTTTTGTCATGCGCGTCTTATCATCACCATTTATTTTACCATCGCCGTTAATATCTTTAAACTTCATATCACCAGGGCGCAGGTCATTGGTAAGCGCGCTGTAATCAATGGTGTTGTTCTTAATATCATTAAAGTCTTTGAACACGCCGTCGTATTCATAATAGATCTGGGTGTTCATTGTACGGCCGGTAGATTTCTGCCATTCCGGTGCGCCGGGCGGCTCATCCCAGAACTTAATGGTGTTCTTGGCATAACCACCGTTCACGCTTACATTATAGCTTAGCTCACCTGCCTTGTTGGTATAGCCTACATTAAACTCCCAGCCTTTGTTATCCACCTTACCCAGGTTTTCTGCGGGCAGCGTCATACCAGTGCTTTGAGGAATAGAGGCATTCCTGCGCACCAATATGCCGGAGCGTTTGTTAATGAACGCATCCAGTTCAAAGTAGATCTTACCGTCCAGCAGCTGGCCATCCAAACCTACGTTGTAGTTATTGGCTACTTCCCAGGTAATATTGGGATTTGCCAAACGTGCTTCCAGTATGGATTTGGTGAGCTGGTTGTTCAGGATATAGCTGTTAAAGCCATAGGTGCCGTAGTACTGGTATTCCTGTAGGGTGAGGGTGCCGTCATTATCATCATCAAAATAGATCTGGTCGTTACCCAGCTTACCCCATGATGCGCGCAGCTTCAGGTAGTTCATGAAGCGTACATTGTCTTTCCAGAAATTTTCTTCGGAAATGCGCCAGCCTGCCAGCACACCGGGGAAAAAGCCGAAGCGTTTGTTAGACGGGAACATGTAGGAACCATCTACCCGCCAAACAAATTCTGCCAGGTATTTTTCCTTGTAGTTATACGCTGCACGGCCAAAGTAGTTGAGACGTGCACGGTCCCAGGCGCCGCCGTCGTTTGTTTTCTCTGCATCGCCGCCGGCTACCAGCTGATCGATTGCTGTGGAGATAAAGTATTTGCGGAACGCGGAGAAGTTATCGTTATTCACGGTTTCCTTTTCCATACCAAATACCAGGTTCACAGTATGGCCGCTTTTAAAGGTACGGTCGTAGGTTAATAAACCGCGTAACAGCTTATTGGCCTGGTCTTCATCGGCCTGTTCCAGCGTAGGCTGGTCGGTACCGCGTTTGCTGCGGTTCAGCTTAGGCGTTTTACCATCTGCCTCATAGCTGGTACCATCCCAGGTGTACAGGTACCAGGGTGTTTGCCAGTCTTTAGTGCGTTTAATGTATTTATCAAACGCAATGTTGCCGCTCAGCTTCAGCCCTTCTACCCAGGGAATGGTGATGTCCAGGCGGGCATTGGTTTGCACGTAATAGCGGCGGTCGTGGCTATAGCCGGTTTGGGCAGTGGTGATCACTACCGGGTTGTTACCATACTCAATATCTGGACCGGGCATACCATTAGGCCAGAAGGCAGGCTCCGTGGGCTTTCCACGCATCAGCATACGGAAAATATCTCCGGCGCTGCGGGTGGGGAAGTTGCGGTTTTCCTGGCGGCCTAACATGTCCACGCTTACGCTCATGTATTTATTGATCTTACCATCCAGGTTAATGCGCAGGCTGTACTGGTCAAAACCTGTGGCGGATTGTTTATAGTAACCATCCTGTTTCTGGTAACCGAAAGAGGTGAGGTAACGGATAGCATCCGTACCGCCGGAGAGCTGTAAGGTATGATTGGATACCGGCGACCAGGTTTTCAGGGTAGACTTGTACCAGTCTGTATTCGGGTGGCCCCAGGGATCGGAACCATCTGCATACTTTGTAATATCGTCTTTGCTGAAAGGCGGCGTCCAGGTATTACCGGATGTGGGCGAGGTGTAGGAACCGCTTTGTTTGTAGGCGCTCCATGCGTTGCTCCACTCTGCGGGTGCTACGTTCTTGTACAGGCTTAATTCATTCCTGATCTGCGCATACTCGGGTGCATTGGCCATTTCCGGGATATGCGTGGGTTGTGACCAGCCCTGGTTAAAGTTATAGCTAAGCACCGGTTTGCCGCTTTTACCGCGTTTGGTAGTTACCAGTATAACGCCATTGGCTGCACGCGCACCGTAAATGGCGGCAGAGGCATCTTTCAGCACAGACATATTTTCAATATCGGCCGGGTTTAAACGTTCCAGGCCGCCGGTACGGGCAGCTACACCATCTATTACCACCAGCGGATCATTATTACCTAAGGTGTTGGAACCGCGGATGCGGATGGTAGAGCCATCATAGCCCGGCTCACCGGTATTTTGCATAGCGGTTACACCTGGCATACGGCCGGCAATGGAGTTACTGAGGTTGGTGGCGGGTGATTTCACCAGGTCGGCGCCTTTAATAGTAGCTACAGCGCCGGTTACGGATTCCCGTTTCTGTGCGCCATACCCTACCACTACTACTTCGCTGAGGCCTTTGGTATCTTCCTGCAGCACGATGTTGAGCGGGCCTGCGTCTGTTACGGTGATCGTCTGGGCTAAAAAACCTATAGCCGTTATGGTTACTTTTGAGGATGCGGGCACGGATATGCTGAATGCGCCGGTAGCATCGGTAGTGGTACCTTTATTGGTGCCCTCTAACTTAATAGTGGCGCCGGGCACGGGCTGCTTGTTCTTATCCACGATATGGCCTTTCAGCACAATATCCTGCATTTCGCTGCCCCTGGGCGATATTACAATGAGATTTTCATTCACCATTCGGAAACCAAAGCCGGTATTGTTCAACGCCATATCCAGCACTTCGGATACGGGTTTCTGCTGTACATCTACAGATACCAGCTTATCCAGGGAAGCAGCATCTTCCTGGTAAATGAAACGGTAGCTGGTTTGCTGCGCTATTCTCCGGAACAGCAGCTTAATACTTTTATTTTCCTGCTTCAGCGTTACTTTGGCTTCCTGCGAATAAACAGTGCTGGCAGTTGCCTGTAAAACGGTGGCGAGTAGAAAGAGAACAGTTAGCTTCATACACAGTATTGACTTCCAGGCATAAGGATGCCTGTCCTCAAACAAGTCAAATTTTTTCATACATTTGGTTTGAAAGATTAATAAAATGGCATGTCTGGTAAGGATTCAGCTTACCAGCATGAGATTTTGGCTTTTACGGGAAATGCGGCCACATTTCCCGTTTTTTATTTTTTATATCTGGCTGATGATAACATAACGTGGCTTTTAAGTTTAATAAACGGTTTTATGCTTGTTAACGGTTTTTAGTTTTCGTCATAAAGTAAGGCAACATGGTCCTTAAATTTATATTTACACCCGGTGATCAGGCTGATGGCTTTCAATGCCTGTTCCGGCGATTCATCCTTAAAAGAGCCGCTCATCCTGAAATGTGGTAAGCGTGTGCCCGTAATGGTTATCTTCATATCAAACCAGCGTTCCATCCTGCCTGCCAGCTCTGCCAGCGGCTCCCCTGTAAATACCAGCTCATTTTCTATCCAGGCGGTTTCCGCGATGGTGCTGTCTTTCCCGATAACATCCACATTCGTGATGGAAAGCTCTTTCCTGGGATGTACGTTGGGCGCGGCTGCAGCTACACTCAGCTTTTCCAGGGAGCTTAGCAGGTAACGTTCCTGCGGGCGGCGTTTTACCTGCACCTCTATCTTACCTCTGATAAGCACGGCTTCCGCTTTTTTGTCGCCGGCATAAGCGCGTACGTTGAGGGAAGTACCCAGCACCCGTACGTTCATAACGGCTGTATTGATTATAAACGGTTTCCCTTCATTTTTTACCACGTCGAAGAATGCTTCTCCATCCAGCTGCACGCGGCGTTCCTTTTCCATAAAATCATCGCCATAGGTAAGCTTACTGCTGGCATTGAGCCAAACCGTAGTGCCGTCCGGCAATATCAGCTTGGTACGGGAGCCGGGACGGGTCATCACCATATTGGGATGCCGTTTTTCCGCTACCTGTTTTGCGGGCGGCTGTGGCAGTTTAAACAGGATCAACCCTATTAATAATACCACGGCTGCGGCAGCGCTTAACCAGTACCAGCGGCGCTGCTTAGGCGCTTCGTGTCCGTCTGACACTTTTAGTGGTACATGTTCTGTTTCCGGCAACAGGCCGTTTGCCTGTAACCGTTGCATATGCTGATCCAGCAGGCGTTTCGACTTCTCTTTTGGCCGGGGTGCGGAGGTGATCCCTGCATCATTCCAGAGCCATTGCACGGTTTCATACGCTTCGGAGAATTCCGGGTATGCCTTTAGCAGATCCGCCAGCAACAACTTTTCTTTGGCTGTTAGCTCTCCGCTGATCTTTTTCAACAACAGTTTGTAAAAGATAGACTCCGGTCCGTTCATTTAAACAACAATATGCTTGTAAGTATATAGACGGCGGGGAAATGGAGTTACCATTAAAGGGGTGGAAAGTTTTTTTTTGGGGGGATGCCTGTTTGGAGTTTAATGTGGGATAAAGGGTGTGGTATGGCTCATTGGGAGGTGTGCGCCTGTTTGGATGGCTGTGGCTTAATGCGGGGTTGAGGGCGTGGTACGGCTGATTGGCAGGTCCAGCTCCGGACTGCGCCCGCCTGTTTGGATGGATGTTGCTTAATGCGGGGTTGAGGGCGTTGTACGGCTGATTGGCAGGTCCAACTCCGGACTGCGCCCGCCTGTTTGGATGGATGTTGCTTAATGCGGGATTGAAGGCGTTGTACGGCTGATTGGCAGGTCCAACTCCGGACTGCGCCCGCCTGTTTGGATGGCTATGGGGCGTTGGGGGGCATGTGGGCTTAAAAGGGCGATTGGGCGGCATCAAGCCGGGCACGCCGGGCAAGGTCCGTCATTTGGACCTGCGCAATCAGCCGGGCGGCGGTTCTCTTTTGGGGCATCAGGGCTTTAGCATCTGGGGTGGGCCGCTACCACTCATCTTACCACTGTTATTTACCGTTGTTATTACCTTGTTATTTACCCTTGTTATTTACCCTTGTTATTTGCCCCTGTTTCATACCATTCCCCCTATTGTTTAGCCAGGGCGTAAGCCCTATGCCCTATTCCAGGACAAAATACTTCGGTTGCAGAGAAGGGTTGTCCCATAGTTGTCCCATATCAAAGCCATATCCGAGTCATCGTAGTCTCATCCCTTATAAGAGATGGCTCAATGATGGAAAGTAACCGGCTTAATAATGAATTGTCTTATACTGAAAAAACTTTACAGAGTGGGGTAATTAAAATGGTTAAAGAGCAGTATTGGCTTTACCCTTTGCCATTAGGTACCGTTTTAACTTTACAGGTGAATGATTAGTAACAGTCACTGCT